>Ga0208153_100148_pt1 | contig 29844 bp, 27 predicted proteins | sample Wag42014_10_18_FD_187331 | JGI IMG/M metagenome (GOLD analysis project Ga0208153, IMG submission 187331) | Deep subsurface shale carbon reservoir microbial communities from Ohio, USA - Utica-2 Time Series 2014_10_18 (SPAdes) (version 2) ... | reverse complement strand
TATTTGTCAAAAAGAGTTTTACCTTCCTCACCATGACATACTGTACAGAATTTGCCGGAAACCTTTTGTTTGAGGAAACTGTTCTTTTCATCTCCATCTGTGTTTTCAGTAAAATGCAGATTTTCAGACCCTTCTTTCCAAACATGCGGGTTATGGCATGTCTGGCATGTTATAGAGCCTGCAGCAGAAACTTCTCCTTCATTACTATACAAATATTCTTTGTATTGCTCACGATATGGGAAGATTTTGAATATTTTATCGTGGTCATATACTTCCGGAACTTTTTTGTAACCAGCACCTTCATCCGAATGGCAGTTAAAGCAGATTTCAAAAGCAAAAGGTTCATCAGTTTTTTGCTTAAACGCCCACATAAAATTTACATCTTCTGAAAAATTATGAGGTTTATGGCATACATAGCAGACATTTTCTTTTGATTTTTTCTTCAGTTCCTCATTCACATAATCGATATTTGTCATGTTGTGTTCTGTACCAGTTACTGCAGATTGACTGTCATGACAGACAAAGCAGATATTCTCCCGCGAGGAATCAGCAATCATACCTTTGGTTGTTTTGTGTGGCTCATGACAGGTGGCACAGATAATTTTATCATCCTGTAAAAATAAGTTAGTCTTGATATCCGGTTTGACATCCATCGGATGGCTTGTTTTAATCGCCGTTTTATCCGCCAGCTCATCTTTTTCATGGCAGCTTTGGCAAAACTTTTGCAAATCTTTGCCGAACTTCTTGTCAACCAGATAATAGCCGCTGTTGTGAACTTGATGGCAAATACCGCATACATCTCCACTCGCTTTAAGTTTTGATACATTCTCGTTGGTATTCTCAAATTTATTGATATTATGTTTCGATTCGGCAAAGTCTTTTTTTCCATCGTGACAGACTATGCATATATTTTCCAGTTTTTCGGCTGTTCGGTTATCCAGGTCTCTGATAAAGCTGTTGGAAAAATCACCTTCCTCACCTTTGACCGGCCCGTTTTCATGTGCAGAATGGCAGTTAGAGCAGAAGAGCATATATTCGCCGTCTTTCTCAGTAAGATATTTGGTGTAATTTTCATATTTTTCAATTTTACCCGTTATATGCCCTTCATCTTCATGAGCAATTTTCTTCTCAGCTGAGCCGTCTTCTCTGTGGCATACATTGCAGTAATCGTTCTGATTTTCATACTGATATTTAAGAGCCATCATATATTTTTCAGTCTCGGCATTGTGCACCGTATGACATTGATAACATACACTGTCTTTCTTTTTCTCAGCCTCTTTTTTCAAGTCGTGATCGGAATTTTTGACAACCTTTTGGTCTTCATGGCATGCAATACAGAAATTATCGTAGCCGGCAAAGTCACCTCTGATAAAATCTTTTTCCATACCGCCCGTTTTGGAATCTTTATGCGGATTGTGACAGGATACACACGTAAATGTGTTATCTGTCAGTTTAAAAGGTTTGTTAATTTTCATCTTCGGAGTAAAATTATAAGGATGTGAATGTTCTCCAATCAAAGATTTAGCAGCACTGCCGCCTTTTTTGTGACAGGTGAGGCATCCGTCATTTTTCGCTTCAGTGAGAAGCTTTTTGTTATCGCTGTTATGAATTTTATGGCATGAAAGACATGTCTTATCCAGCTCATCTTTGCCGTGCTTGGTATTATTAATCATTTTCTTTTCATCATGACACGTTAAACAAAGGGTCCCGTCAACAGTTTCTTTTCTGAGGAAATTTTTACCTTCAGCGTGAACATCGTGGCATGTGGCGCATGTAATGATTCTTTTCTTTTCCCCTTCTTTCATAACTTCAGTAAAGTAACCTAATATTTTGCCAAATAACGGCAGTGACTTATCCTCATCCATTCCTTCTTTTACTTCTTTCCCCACAGGATGGTTGTGCAGTCTGAAATCTATAGTCTTCTTGGGGGCATACCCGCCTTTCTTATGACAACTGAGACACCCTTCTGTTATCAAATCTTTGTCCTTTTCAGGAAGTTTCAACGCCCAACCGTGAGGAGCGTGACAACTGCCGCAGACGCCTGCCTCTTTTGCTGTTTTGTTATCTTTTGTCCTGAAATTTTCAACTTTATGCATATCGTGTGGCGTGTTCTTGACTGTTTTGTTCTCCTGGTGACAATCCAGACACAATGCGTCCTGCTTATTTGCCATAATTAAAAGATTGCCGCCCTTGGAATTGTGGGGAGTATGGCATGTAAGACAAATCACTTCATTTGTTTTTGCATAAATTCCGCCGTCATCTTTTATTTTCTGAACTTCCTGTTTATCATCATGCATGACATTTATCGGATGATTCAGCATACCTTTGACATATGTGTTATCAGGATTCACTTTATTTTCATGGCAGATAGTGCACAGCTGAGAATCTGTAAGGTAATATATGAGAAGCTTTTTTTCTTTCGGTGAATGAGGGGTATGGCAGCTCTGGCAAATGACCTGATTCTTTGACCCTAATTTGCCGTCCAGACGTTTCAGTTTATTTTTTATATTTGTTTCCTTAACTTCTTTAAAAGGGTGATCATCTTCGGCTTCATGATCTGTGTGGCATTTTCTGCAAAGCTCGGAATTCTGATTTTGTACGCGGAGGAAAACACTGCTTGCAACGGTCTCCTCCCTTGGATTACCAGTGGCATGAGCGGTGTGGCAGGTTCTGCACGCTATTTGGCCGTTGTCAAGCGGAAGGTCCTTCGGGATTTTTATATGCTCAGGAATTTCATCCGTTAGTTTGTGGACATCACCTGACCAAATTTTAATTCTGCTGTCGCCAACTGTACCGTTGTGACAGCTGAAACACATTTTCTCATCTGCCACAACCTTCTCTTTCTGAAAAGGTACTAATTTGGTACCCGTCGACTCATGCAAAAAGCTGGGCATCCACTCATAATGGCAAATGGAACACTCCTTTGCAGCGTCCGGATTTGCTTCGATTTCGGCAGAATAGCCATATGAAAATGAAAAAATGATAGCTATGAAAACAACAAATATACCGAAAACTTTTGAATACTTATGTATATTCAATTTATCACCTTAACTTTATAAATATAAACCTTCTTTTTCCAGGCATCCACAACACCAAGTGTGTTCCCGAAAATCCTTATATGTGTTGGTGAACCGAATTTAAGTTTTTCGCCTTTACCGTTAAGAAGTAAACCTTCAAAACCGCTGTCTTTGCTCATCACCTGAATCAGACCGGTATAACCGTCTGCTACCAAAAGGTGCTGATCATTGTACAAAGCTATACCTGTCGGACGGTAAAATTCCCCTGCTTTCACTCCCCAGCCACCTATAAAGCCATTGAAGTCAGCAGGCGGATTAATTTTCTGTACTCTGGTTCCCAGCACTTCGGAAATGAATAACGTACCTTTGGAATCGGCAATTATGGAGTAAGGATACCAGAATTCAATGCGGCCTTCGCCAAACGTTCCGATTGTTCTGACAGATTTGTCATTTGTAGAGTACACAATAATTCTATGATTATCATTATCTACTACATAGATTTTATTATCCAAAACAGCAATATCAGTGGGATCAAATTCTCCCTTAAATTTCTCCGGGAGGGTGATTCTGTCAACAATGTCAAAATTACCGTTAAAAATATCAACAGTATTGCGCCTGCTGTTACAGAAATAATAAAAACCACCATTTCTGACGAAGCAGTTGCCACCTTTTAACAGCTCGCTGCCGTGTCTGTTTAAGAGCATCTCATTACTGTATGTGAGATAATTTCCACTGTAAGCATTATATATGCCTATTATATTTTCCCCGCTGAAATCCAACACCACATCTGCCGGAGTTTGCTTTTCACCAAAATCATAAGTGTTGACAAGCTCCGCTTTGAATTGAACTGCAAAGACATTAAGTGCAAATAATGTCATTAAAATAATCTGCAGAAATAATCTCACGCTAGTCCTCTTCAGTAGGCTTCAGAAAATTGGGGATGTAAAATTCTTTATATTTATCAATCATCCCGACCACTTCATTACCAAGTATCCTGGCAATTCTGTTTTCAGGATACCCAACTTCTTGCAGTGGTATATATGCTTCATTAATATTTGTTGTATGGCAGGAGTCACACCTTACAGGTTTTTCAGACATCGGTCTGTGGACAACTTTTAACCCTGCACTCTTGGCCGAAGAAGACATATTGGCTACATTTTTGTTAAATTCACTAATATATTTTTTCATTTGGGGTGTAGCATAAGGGATATAGTCATCTCCTTCTTTTCTTAGTACAAGAAGTTTGTTCACGGTATTGCCGAGATATGAATCTATCTCAATTTTGTTACGGCGTTCGCCTGTAATCTTGTTGTACCAGACAAATTTTCTGTCTTCAATATTTTCAACTTTTATGTGGCATGTTTCGCATGCGAGAAAAAAAGCATGCATATTGAGAAATGACCTTATTTCCTTTTTCTTATCGTGAGGTACGTCACCGTGGCAATCGATGCAATAGTTTTGATTATCTTTTTTTACTTTTATTTCAGAGCTGTGGAAAGTATAAAGCTCGTGAGCTTTGCCTATATCTCTGTATTCAGAATCAGCTTCCTCTTTATCTATACCTTCCAGCATCTGCTGGTAAAGTTTTTCACTCTCAGTCAAATTGTCCATATATGCGGCTTCTTCGGAATGAGATCCTTCCTGGTGCCAAATATGCATTACCAAAATATAAACAAGGTATGTACAGTAAAGTATTATAACTATACCTATGAGGCAGTAAAACCTCTTTAACATGCCCGGATTTTCATTACTCATCTGAATCCCCCTCTTTCCCTGATAGAAATGAAATCTGTTCTCTCACAGCTTTTATTTTTTCCTCATCCGTCTGTTTTTCCTGCTCTCTCTTCTTATCCAAATCCTCAATCTGTGATGGATCCATTTCAACCAGTTTGTTAATCCTTTTCCACTCAATATAGTACTCGTGCTTCATAAGATCCTCCGGCAGATAACCGGTCGCAAAAAGCGGAGACATAGGAAATTTATCATAATTAAGGTGAGCGTTATACATATGCCATATAAAAATTACACTGACTGCAAGCAATGCCTCATCTGAATGGGCAATATAGCTTATATTGACGACCCATCCGGGAAGAAAAGATGTGGCCCAGGCAGGATACCATAAAAACACACCGGTAATCCCCAGAATAGGAATACCCCAGAAAACAGCCCAGTAATCAAACTTTTCCCTCCAGTGAAACCTTTCATGGGCAGGCCTTTTATTTGTTATGAACAGTACAAATTTTACAAAGTCAAAAAAATCGGTGATGTCCTTCCACCTGGGAAACATTGGTGAATAATAAATAAAAAGAACAAGCTCTTTAAAGGAAAAACTTTTCGTTTTAACCGCCGGAATCACATAAAGGCGGAACATATGTTTGAAAAGATAATACCAGTGATAAAAGAACAGAGCCACCATAATCACACCGTTGATACGATGAATGATTCTGGTAACGGTGAGTCCGCCAAAAAACTGAATAATAGGCTCCGCCCAGGGGTAGTAATAAAATTTCAGAGGAAAACCTGTCACAACAAGCAACACAAATGTGATTGCAAGAATGTAATGCTGGAGTTTCTGGGAGGGGCTTAGTTTTAAATATTGTCTCTCCCCATTTTTAATTTTTACCAAAGGTAAATTGCTTTTAGCCATATCTATCACTCCCTAAATAAAATAAATTATTTATCTTTCCTAATTTTAAAATTAGGAAACATTTCCCTAATAAGCTCTAACAGTAATAACAGCATCAGAAGAACAAAAACCCCCAGAGTAAGCGCTGAAAAAAACAGTGCAGTATAAAATTCAGCGGGGTACATATTCCTGTCAATCGACACATGCATTCTAATGCCCCCCATATTAGCTTTAGCAGTAGGGTGGCACCTGTCATCCTGGCAGGCTTTATACCTGTTCTCCTCGTAAACGGCACTTTCGGGATCTTTATGGCTCAAAATCAGATGTGCAGAAGCGTTGTCTTTTACATGGCAGTCCACGCATGTTGGAGCATTTTCCATATTAAACATCACAGCTTTACCGTGAAAAGTATCCAAATAGGTGGATGCTGCGTTTTTAAGCTTATGTTTTTCCACCATTTCAGGTTTCGAGTGGCATTCTATACATGTTTCCACAATCTTCTCCGCCGGAAAAAGATATTTAGCTCTGGAAGCCACATGATTGAAAAAATAGCTGTAAAATGACCTTTTCTCATGGCATGCATCGCATTTCTGAAGGATTTCCTCAGCGCTTCTCCCTCCGTGAAGATTCTGAAGCTCCTCTGCTATAGATAGATAAAGGGGATTACTATGACAATCTGTACATTCAGGGAAATCTTCTTCGATAGCTTTGTTTACATTGGGATTTTGGGGATTGTGGATACTTTTGTTTAGAATTTCGGTAATGTTTTTATGGGAAAATTTCTCTCCCGTTTCCGGATGTTTGATATGACACTCAGTAGAGCAGTCTACTTTTTTGGCTTCCGAATGGGGAATCTTTTTGATATCCGTATGACAGCCCGTGCACTTAACCCTGGAATGCAATGACTGTGTAAACCTGTGTGAATTAATATAAAACAGGCGCAAATACCCCTCATCGTTCACCCTGCTAAGTCCCGGATATTTATGACACATCGAGCAATTTTCATCATCCAGGATAGCTTCTTCTGCAAAAGATAAACTTGAGTAAAACAAAAGGAACAATAACAAAAGAATGGGCAGATAACATTTTCTCATTTTACTCTCCAAATCAAAAATAAATAAAGTTTTACAACTGAGCAATTAAATAATCTTAACTAATATTAAATCAATTTATTTTAGCAGTCAACAAAAATTAAACACTAATTAAAACATAGAAAGATTACAATATATTGAAATTGTTGTTATTTTTTGAATATCATAACGGTATTCGAACATGAGTTTTTCAACACGAAAAATTATAATTAAACATAATTGCATATTTATTTAGCATATAGCGTTAAGTAATGAGATCTCTCCGCTCCGCTTCGCTCCAGTCGAGATGACATCCAAGTCTATGTCATTCCGAGCGTAGCCGAGGAATCTCTTGTCAAACAACGTCTGAGATCTCTCGACTCCGCTTCGTTCCGGTCGAGATAATGCCTACGGCTAGTACCAGTCGTTTAGACTGGTATATATGTGCAACATCCTATTTATCCGCCTGCGGCGGATGATAGACAGTTTTTGTCATTCCGAGCGTAGTCGAGGAATCTCTATTTTTATATAACAAATATATCTGCGTTTATGCTTACTGCAATACGTCTCTATTACTTTAGGAAATAAGTTGTAATGAATTTATTATTAAGTTTTTAATCATATATTGCAAAGGAAATGATTTACTGGTTTACTCTTGCCAAATTTTGATATATTTATAAATTTTATAAAATTAAGGAGGTGAGTTCAATGGAAAACTGTAAGAGAAAAAATGCCGGTTTCACTTTGATTGAAATAATGGTGGTTGTAGTCATACTTGGTATACTTGGAACTTTTCTTGTACCCAAAATTATCAACAGACCGGATGAAGCTAGATTAACCAAAGTCAGAAACGATATAAAAGCTATAGAATCCGCATTAAAACTCTATAAAATCGATAACGGATTTTATCCCACTACTGAGCAGGGGCTGCAAGCATTGATAGAAAAGCCTGACAGGGAACCGATACCAAGAAACTGGAAAAAAGGTGGATATCTGGATTCAGAACAACCACCAAAAGATGCATGGGGTAATGACTATGTTTACAGATCTCCTGGATCAGAAGATAGGGATTACGAGATAATCTCCTACGGTGCCGACGGCAAAGAGGGCGGAGAAGAAATGAATGCCGACATAAAGAGCTATGAGCTCCCATAAACTGAAAAAGTCAACTTTTTATAATAACAATGCTTTTACACTGCTGGAAATTATCATTGTAATAACTATAATAGGTATAGGTGTTATTACATTGACTCCTCAAATGATGAGGAATACTGTCGAAGGGGACAAGACAGTTGAATTTTTTAACAAAATACTTTTGGAAGCATTAAATGAAAGCAGAGAACAGCAGGCACCCGTCAGCATAAAAGGATTCAAGGGAAGCAATAATATTATAACAGCTAAAGGCGAGAGGGTTAACATACCTGGTATAACAGAGGTTACAGAAGTAGAAATAAACAAATACAATAGTTTTGGAACGGAATACGAAATAACCGTATACCCGTCAGGAATATGTGATTATTTCAAAATTAATTTCACCAACGAGGAATTTATAGAATCCACTCCGTTGATTATGACAGTAAAAAAGTATGCAAATGAATAAAGGGTTTACATTATTGGAAATTCTTGTGGCACTGGCAATACTTTCCATAAGCATGTTAGCATTATATAACCTGCTGAATTTTTCACTGGATTTGCATATTTATTCAAAAAACAGAGTAGAGCTTGTAAACAGAGGTTATGAGTCGGTCATAAGGCAACTGAATTTTGATGAAAATATCAATACAATAAAAAATGAGTACGATAACATAACCTTTGATTTGGAAATAAACTCCACAATTATTCCTGACATACAGGAGTACCGCCTTTTGCTGGAAAATGAGGAAAGCAGTATAACATACAGGTTTTTCAATGAAAATGAATAAAGGGTTCACTCTTGTTGAACTCCTGATAGCACTGTTAATATCCTCATTTATTATAATGGGAGCCTATGCTCTTCTGGATACAACTATAAATGCCAGAGAGTCTCTGGGGAACAGGCAAAATTATCAGAAAATGTACAAATCGATATATGAAATTATAAATGATGATATTATTTCTTCAGAAGAAAACAAAATAAATGTAAAAAAAGAAGTAATGACTGACAATGTAGAAATCACTTTCACAACACAAAACAGTATATATTTTAATCAAAGCCTACCTGTTAATGTCAGATACTATGTCGAAGATAACTATTTGATAAGAGAGGAAAATCACAGCATACTTCAAGACCCTGAAAGTATCAGGCTTGTGGGCAACGTCGAGGAGTTCAGTGTTGAAGCATATGATGGCAATGAGTATAGCGACCGGAATTTTGAAACAAAACTTTTGAAATTTCGGATAAAGATAAATGACAGAGAATTTGAGGTTATCACAGGTGCATTTTAATAATAAAGGAACCGTAATTATTTTTATATTGTTTGTTATTGCTTTTGCATCTTCCTTAATCATTACAATAAGCGAAGAATCTGTTGACAACTACGAAGAAGTAAACAAGGTATATTTAATGAACCAATCGTATATTTATGCCAAAACCGCTATAAAAATTGTAGAAAACCTTATAACCGATGACGATTTTAAGAGCGATACTAAAGAGGATGACTGGTACAATATACCCCTGTACCCTCTAAACAATGGATATATATCAATCGAAATCAAGCCCACAAATGCAAAAATAAATTTAAACGATATAAACAGCAGTGATAATGCTACTGCAGAAAGAGTTTCGTCTGCCTGGGATAGCCTTTGCGATGAATACGATATTATCGATGAAAAATCTCCGGTAATAAAAGACTGGATAGACAATGATACTAAGATTTCGCAAATGGGTCTTGAAATGGAAGAGTACGAATATTTCGGGAATATATATAACACCAAAAATGCACCCTTCGATACACTGACTGAGCTGGATTTAATAAACAGCGATCTCTATAATAAAATGAAAAACAACTTTACAGTTATTTCCAATGATAACAAACTGAATGTAAATTTTGTAGATTCTGAGACACTTGAATTCTACATACCTGAATTATCATTTTACGCTGAAGATATTGTAAATTACAGAGAGTACAATGAATATGAAGATATTTCAGAAATCAGAAAAGCTGCTCCCATTTCAAATAATACGTATATGGAGGTTGTGGATTTATTAACAGTAAAAAGCACAACTTTTTATATAAAAATAAACATAAACATGGCAGATGTTGACTTTTATTACCATGTCCTATTGCAACGAAACCAAAACAATGCTAATGTTGTGAAATTTTTCAAAGGAGCAAACAAAGATTTTTATTGATTCAAAACTGAGGATACCATGAAAAAATCTGTAAAAAATATTGTCTATATCAAAGAAAACGCATTATACCTGAATTCTGGTGAAGGTTTTGTGGAATCTGATCCTGAAACTATTCACAATATCAGCAGCTATGATATTTTGCTGGATGATAACTTTTTTATATACGAAAATTTAAACATAAAGGTTTCCAGTAAAAAGAAAATCAAGCAAATAATAGAGAACTATCTTATAACAACCTATCCTAAAGAACTTGTAGATGAGCATTATTATGCAAAACAGGGGAGCTTTGTCCTTATTGCAATACCCAAAAGCTTATTTACTAAAGTTTTGAGTGAATATGAAGATATATTGAAAAAAGCAAAAACGATAACCACCCCATTTTTGGAAACAATATCAGGGGAAAACTCAGATTTTATTTATAAAGTGAATAATACTTTTTACTATCGGGAAAATGATGAAATCAAAATTCTGCCACATATAGAAAATGAAAATGACGGTGACAATATTATTTACCAGGAGGATATACTAAATAATATTCTCAGTCCCAAGGGCAAATTAAATATTTTCGAAAATACCGGCAATATTTTTTATTTAAAGCAGTTTGCTCCGCTTATAGCTGTTATTTTACTTACATATATACTTTTCATAACAGGGGAATCCTTCCAGTACGTTAAATACAAAAATCTGCTAAATCAAAGTGAAAACAGATTGGAAGAAATATATCGCTCAGCAGGAGTGGCCGGCACATCAGATCCTTACGGAATGTTATTGTATCGAGCCAAAGGGGATGCTGAAAATACAAAGATAAAAATTACCGATATACTTGAGAAACTAAGCAAGTCTGTAAGCGATAATACTATGATTACCAAGCTGGACTACAAAAACGAAGAGATGAAGATTGATGGAAAAACAGATGAGCTAAAAACGTTAGAGAATCTTGAAAGCTCCATCACTGAAACGTTCAATCAGGCCGCACAAATTATAAATACAGAGAAAAATAACAATGAAATAAGATTCAGCATCAGGGTTGGCCTATGAATAAATTTGCAAATTTAAATAAAGAAAATATACTATACATCACTGTTGCCGTTGGTATGGTATTTTTAATTTTTTACTGGTCACATCTGTTCTTGCAGGGAAAAATAGAAACCATGAAACAGGATATCAGTACAATTGAAAATAAAATAGTGGAAGTCGAACAATTGGCCAAAATGGCCAAAAATAATAGAAATAGAACTTCAGAGCTGACAACAGGGCTCCTCAGTTTTGTTCAGGATATAGGACGGATAACCAACATTGAGGAAAAAATAATTTCAGTACAGCCAAAACCAACAAACAATTATACTGAAGCTGTTACTTTTAAGGTGGAAAATATGAATCTTAACGAATTGATTAATTTGATACAAAACATAGATGATTATTCCAATATTGTGGTAACCAGCATTACTATCGAAAAAAGATTTGATAACCCAAACCTGGCAAATTTATCTGTTGAAATGGGGAAAAAATGATAAAAATAATAAAAAAGTCAATTTTTGCTATAATTACTTTTATAGTTTTTTTTGCTGTTTTTACGTTGTTTTTATTCCCGTATGATACGTTGGCAAAGTATTTCCTGAACGATACTATAAATAAGTACAACATACCTATAAATTACTCATCACTGGAAGCATCAGCATTCGGTGCAAAAATAAATAATATTGACTATTATTATGACGGGAAATATTCCATAGGCTCAGTTTCCATAAAATATTCCCCTCTTTCAATCATAACACAGTCAGTAGCTATTTCTACTGTTGATAGCCCTATAAATGCAAACATACGTTTTGAAAAAAGCAATATAGTGTTTCGTGCTAACCAGCCTGTGAAAGGGATTATAGAAATATATCCGGAAATTGAAAAATATGCAAAATCCGGGGATATCAAAATTGAAGGAGAGATAAACCCCTCCACTATGCAAGGGAAAATTTCTGCAATTTTAAGCAGCTTATCCCTGGTAACACCTGTGGCAGATGTTACATTCGATCAGATTACCACTGATCTTGAGCTAAACAAAAACAGACTGACTATCACTAATTTTAAATCCAATGGAAACAACAATGTCGACATAAAAGGTGCTATACATATAAATTATAATGCTTTAATACATTCAGTTGTCAATCTGCAAGGAAACTTGAATATAGCCGGTTTTAAAAAGGATTTTACAATAAGAGGCAGGGCGTCCAATCCCAGAATTAAGTTTTAAGACGCCCCCGACAGGACTCGAACCTGTGGCCTACGGATTAGGAATCCGGCGCTCTATCCTCCTGAGCTACGGGGGCAGTAAAGTTTCAGACAGGACAGTTTATAATTATTTTCGTCCTTTATGTCAATTAAATAAATAAAAAATTCAAACTCTCTGCAATTCTCACAAAGGGCACTTGCATATTATCATCATGAGAGCTTTGCACAACTATAAAAGGTCATCCCGTAGCTTCAACCTTTAGGTTGAAAAATTTGTGCAAACAACCAGTTGTTTCGGGATCTATAACTATCAACAAGTTGCGAGACCCTGAACCAAGTTCAGGGTGACAGTAAGGCTATTGTGCAAAGCTCTCCTTTAAATAATTTCTGCGTTTTTGGCTATAAAAAAGTCAATTTATAATTGGATTACAGCTTTTTATCACTTTTTTAGCTTGAAGTTATTTAATAAGAAGATAAATAGAAAGGAGAATAACTGCAGTGATAATACCGTCAACAAAAGCCCAAACAGCGCCTTTCATTATACCTGCAGAAGATTTCGTGTCGAAACCTTTATACACTTTAGAAACCATAGCTATATACCGGGCAAACCTGCCCTTTCGGCTCATAAGTACAATAAATACAAAAGTCAGCGAGTAGAAAAGAGCAAATATAAGTATAAAAAAGTTATAATATAGCAACATATTATAAAAAAGAAAAGTGAAGAGGCGTCAGGCCGTCTTCACTTATGCGGCAGAATCTTTCAGCTTATTAAGCTTATTAGTAAGCCTTGATACCCTTCTTGATGCCTGATTTTTATGAATTATCCCTTTCGAACCAATTTTTGAAATAATTTTAATTACTTCCTGGTATCTTTTTTCAGCAAGCTCCACATCACCGGAGTCAACAGCAGACAAAAACTTTTTAGTATACGTTTTCATCATTGATTTGTAGGACTTATTTTTCAGTCTTCTTTTTTCACTCTGCCTGAGTCTTTTTTTAGCAGATAGCGTATGAGCCATTAAACCACCTCTTTATTATTTAAGTTAAGCGATATGCCTTATATCAAAAATAAAAATACCAGTCAACACTTTTATGCTTTATTTAATAAAATTCAACCTTTAAAATTTTGCGGAACATAATCACAAAACGGCTCTTCTTTCATATATGAACCGGAAACCGCATAAGCTCTGGCTCTGCACCCTCCGCAAACATTTAAATATTTGCAAACACCACATTTGCCTTCATAATCTTTAAAGCTTCTGATATCATTGAAAAGTTTCGATTCTTCCCAAATTTTTTGAAACGACTGCTCAAAAACATTACCCGCAGACATCGGAAAATACGAACATGGATAAACATCCCCCATTGCAGTAACAAGACAAATTTTTTGCGCTGCTATACATCCCTTACCTCCCCCAGTGGAGAAACTCAAATTACGTCTCGTACTGTCCTTACCCTCAACCTTACTGCGCTCATGCCATATTCTGTAATATTGAGGCGCACAAGTTGGCCGGACAAGAATATCTTCTTCCTCTCTTTCCATTTCATAGTGCCAGTTTAAAATTTCCTCATAATCCTCTTTGGAAATCAATTCTTTCATAATTTCTTCACCGCGCCCGGTAGGGACAATCTGAAACATATACCATGCAGTCGCACCGATTTTTTTTGCTAATCTATAAACATTAGGAATGTCATCCTGATTTCGTTTGGTGAAAGAAGAATTTATAATAAATCTAATACCATGTTTCCTGAAATATTCAGCAGCTTTCATAACTCCATCAAAAGCGCCCTCCTGATTTCTAAAGTTATCATGTATTTCTTTTGTGGAACCATCCAGACTTAAGGCCACAATTTTTATTCCCGAATCTATTATATCCTTACAAATTTCGTCATTCACAAGCACACCGTTTGTAGCCAAACACATGCGAAAACCTTTAGAATTTCCGTACTCTGCAATATCAAAAACATCCTTTCTCATCAGGGGCTCACCCCCTGACAGCACAATAACAGGTGAAGCAAAAGTTTCAATTTCGTCCATGAACTTTCTGGCTTTTTCCAATGTAAATAACCCCTCAGAAGAATCCATCTCCGAAGCAGATCTACAATGTACACAGCTTAAATTACATTTCTCTGTCAGCTCCCAGGCCATCCATTTTAATTCCCACTTATTCGGCATTTTTTACCTCTTAATATTTTATTTGATAAAATATACACAACAATAAATATTTTTAAAGAAGAAATTACAAACAAAAAGATTTGAATATGCAAATATGTTCTGCGTATATTATGCAAGGCCTGGCATCCAAAAAAAGGGTGACACCAAACCTAATTTGTGTTAATAAACATCTTCATAATAATATTTACATTGAAGATATTTTATTACTAAAATGTAAAGTTCAGTCAAATAATTATTACAAAGCGATTTCACAGTATCAGGAGGCAATAAATGAGATACGATCACACAAAGATAGAATCCAGCTGGCAGAAGCTTTGGGAAAAACACAAAAGTTACAAAGTAGAAAAAGATGAAAATAAAGAAAAATTTTACTGTCTTGAAATGTTTCCCTACCCTTCCGGAAAAATACATATGGGACACGTCAGAAACTATGCCATCGGTGACGTTTTGGCTAGATACAAAAAAATGAAGGGCTTTAATGTAATCCATCCTATGGGATGGGACGCTTTCGGCTTACCTGCAGAAAATGCAGCCATAAAAAACAAAATACATCCTGCCAAGTGGACATATTCAAATATAAACTTTATGAAAGAACAGCTTAAAAAACTTGGCCTGTCATATGACTGGGACAGAGAAATTGCCACATGTGACCCGGAATATTATAAATGGGAGCAACTCGTTTTTATCAAAATGATGGAAAAAGGCCTGGTTTACAACAAAACTTCCAATGTAAACTGGTGTGACGACTGTAATACAGTTTTGGCAAATGAACAGGTGGAGGAAGGAAAATGCTGGCGTTGCGGCAATGAGGTTGAGATAAAGGAGCTTGACGGTTGGTTCTTTAAAATATCTGAATATGCCGAAGAACTTTTGGATTATACATATAAACTTAAGGGCTGGCCGGAAAAAGTCCTTACAATGCAGCGTAACTGGATAGGTAAATCACATGGGGCAAAAATCAGGTTTCCGGTAAAAGGTTTTGATACTCCTATCGAAGTATTCACGACAAGACCTGATACCGTATATGGGGCTACATTTATGCTGATTGCTCCGGAACATCCTTTAGCAAAAAAGCTGATTGCCGGCACAGAAAAGGAAAATGAAGGTTTAAACTTTATAAAAGATGTTCTTAAAGAAGATAAGATAAGCAGAATGGCCGAAGACAAAGAGAAAAAAGGTTTTTTCACAGGTAGATACGCAATGAACCCAATAACAAAAGAGCAAATACCTGTTTATATAGGAAACTATGTATTAATGGACTACGGTACGGGAGCAATAATGGCAGTGCCTGCACATGATCAAAGGGATTTTGATTTTGCAAAGGCCTACAATCTGCCCATAAGAGTGGTAATTCAACCCGAAGGTGAAAATTTAAGCGGAGACACAATGGGTGAAGCATATGCCGGGGAAGGAATTCTTGTGAATTCCGGAGAGTTTAACGGGTTAGATGTGGAAACTGCTAAGGAAAAAATCACAGAATATTTAAGAGAAAAAGAAGTGGGTGAAAAAACTGTAAATTATAGAATAAAAGATTGGGGAATCTCCAGACAGAGATACTGGGGGGCTCCAATCCCCGTGGTATACTGTAAAAAATGCGGAGTCGTTCCGGTAAAAAAAGAGGACTTACCCGTAAAACTCCCCTTAGATGTTGAGTTTTCAGGAATTGGTAATCCTTTGGAATCTTCTGAAGAATTTATAAACACAACTTGCCCGCAATGTTCAGCCCCTGCGAAGAGAGAAACCGACACCATGGACACTTTTGTGGAATCGTCATGGTATTTTATCAGATTTTGCTCACCCAAGTGCAACAATGCCCCTTTTGTCAAAGAAGAAGGAAACTATTGGATGCCGGTTGACCAGTACATAGGAGGTGTGGAACATGCAATTATGCATTTGCTCTATGCCAGATTTTTTACCAAAATTCTGAGAGATTTGGGTTTCATAGACATAGATGAGCCCTTTCAAAATTTACTGACTCAGGGGATGGTATGTAAAGAAACTCATAAGTGTCCGATACACGGATGGCTTTTCCCTGAAGAGGTTGAAAACGGGAAATGTATCATATGCGACTCTGAAGTCGAAGTGGGCAGAGTGGAGAAAATGAGTAAATCAAAAAAGAATGTTGTGGACCCTGATTTGCTAATAAAAAAATACGGCGCTGATACTGCCAGACTTTTCAGTCTGTTTGCCGCTCCCCCTGACAGAGATCTCGAATGGAGCGACCAGGGCGTCGAAGGGTGTTACCGGTTCATAAACAGGATATTCAGGCTCATAACAAAAAACAGCGAAATTTGCAAAACAAATTTAAACGAAAAAAGCGAAGAATCTGATACTACGAAAGAACTTGAATTTAACCTTCATTCAACCATAAAAAAAGTGACTGAGGATATTGAAACATTTCATCTAAATACGGCAGTTGCCGCATGTATGGAATTCACCAATAAGTTATATCAACTGGAAAATAACGTTAACACCGAAACAGAAAAAACACTATTTGCCGAATCTGTAAAAACTCTCCTTGTTCTGCTCACACCTTTTATTCCACATGTTTGTGAAGAGCTATGGAAAATCACTGGTAACGAAACATTTATTTCAGATCAAAAATGGCCTGAATATGATGAAAAAAAGATAGTAAGGGATACAACAACTATTGTAGTGCAAATAAATGGGAAAGTCAGAGCAAATCTGGATTTACCCACAGATACCGGTAAAGAAGAAGCCCTGGCTGCAGCAAAATCCAATGAAAAAGTACAGAAATATATTAATGGTAAAAATCTTGTAAAGGAAATCTTTGTGCCTAATAAACTTATCAGTCTGGTGATAAAATAATGAAAAGGTTTCTATTGATATTTACCGGGCTGTTTATCATCGGATGTGGTTACCAGATGGTTGGGCTTGGTGATGCCGGTAACTCTAAATATACTTATCATATTGCAGATATTATAAATAATGCAAACGAATCGGATTACAGAAGCATGCTGGATTTGCAAAGCAATTTATTTTTCACCAGATACAATTCCCTGGAAAGTAAAGAAAACGCAGACTATGTTTTAAAATTCAGACTTGAAAACGTAGACACCTCCTCTTCTATAAATACAACAACCAACCAGTCTCTGAGAACAGATTTAAGAGTAAACCTGCATATTCAGGTGCTGGATAAAAATGGCAACAACATGTTTTCAAAAACATTCACACGCTCAACCTCTTTCACTATTACTAACAATATTTCTACAAACAGAAGCAACAGAAACGATGCTTTCAACACTACAATAAATGAAATACTGCTGGATTTTAAAAATGAATATGAAAATCAGTAAATATCTTTTGTCCGGAAATAAAAATTTTCTTGAAGAAAACCTTAGTGAAATTTCAAAAAATATTACGGATGCTGATGAAAATATTTTTTACGCTGACGAAATTGATGAAGAAGAATACTATACTGCAATATTTACCATGCCTCTTTTTACTTCGGAAAAGCTCATTGTAGTAAAAAACATAGACAAACATAAAAAGCCATCAGAGCTTTTTGAAAAATCAGCTTCATCCGAATTTACCATAATATTTTTATCCGAATCCGCCAACATTGACAAAAAAATACCTAAGCACATTGTGGATAATTACAAAATCATAAAAGAAACAAGAAAGACAAAACCTAATGTAATCAATGAAATCATATCCCTGTTTTCATCCAGGGGATTTAAAATCAGCAGAAATACTGCAGAAGAAATATACGCACTTACCAATAATGATTTATCTATAGTGAAAAATGAACTGGAAAAAGTGGACATATATTACAAATATAAAAAATTTGAGAAAGAAGAGGATATTCTTAATATAGTAAGCTCAAGCAGGAACGAATCAGTATTTGTTTTTATAGACAGATATTGTGAGAAAAATTATAAACAAGCCATGAGCCATCTGAACAAACTGATAAACGCAGGGGAAAATCTGGATATCCTTTATCATATGCTTTTTAAAAGAATTTCCAAAATTTATCTTTATAAAATCAACCCCTCTTTAGTTACAGAACAAACATTTATTATGAGTAAAATAAAATCAAGTGCCAAAATTTGGGGGGAAAATGAACTTTCTGAAGTCATTAACCTTTTCTGTGAAATAGACTTTAAATCCAAAAGCGGTTACAGAGATAACACCAGAGGTCTTATGAATTTGGTTGGTTTAATTGCTTCAAATAGCAAACTTTATTCTCAATATCCATAACATTCCTACACAAAAGGACATTTACCCCTGATTGCACCGCTTTTCTGTACAAACTGCAATAATCGGAATCTATTTCGTCAGCGCACCTGAACTTTTCCCTGTCTGATTGAATAATATAGAGAATGCCCGACTCATAATTATATTTCTTTGCTTCAATCAGCGCTTTTAGATGTTTTTGTCCCCTTTTGGTAACAGCATCGGGAAACATTGCATAGGTATCATCAAACAATGATACGCTTTTTACCTCCACTAAGTGTTTTTTGCCATTAGCATGAATACAAAAATCTATTTTACTGTCATTAATGGTATATTCCCTGGTTAACTTCTCATATTCGGCAAAAAAATTAATTTCACCTTGCCTGACGGCATTTTCCACTATTTTGTTTACCTTTATGGTATTTGTATAAATCCATGTTCCATCAATACAAAATCCTTCTACTGTATATTTCAGTTTTCTTTTGGGGTCATTACTTTTTGAAAAAGCAACCGTTCTGCCTTCTTTTAATAGATTTCGCATCGATCCCGTATTGGGATTATGTGCGGTAATAATTTCATCATTATACTGAATATCAATAAAAAACCTTTTATATCTTCTGACAAACTCACCAAAATAAATTTCAGGTAAACTAAACATGTATTCTTCCTTATCACATTGAAATGTTATTTGTACTTGAAAAAAAAGTTTATTATATTATTTTGATTTTTGCAAAACAAAGTGTACATATCCTGATATCTCTATAAATAATAACAGGAGGACTGGTTGACAATAACAAAAGGTAGTGCCTTAAAATATTTTTTTATAGTTATTCTTTCTTTTACATTTATATCCAGTGTATCTGCACATTTTTATGTTTCCTACCAGATACAGACCCTTGAAAAAGCATATCCAGCATTAAAAGAAACATACGCAAAACTTGACAGTGAGATAAAAAGCAATAATGAAAAAATCTCATTTTACAGCAAAGTTCTAGACATAAAAAATCTTCTGTCAGAACTGAAAATAAATATCAAAAATTATTCCAGGACCGACCTGGCTTATACAATTGTCAAAGAGAGCGCAAAGCATAATATAGACCCTTATCTGGTAATAGCACTTATCAGAACAGAAAGTTCGTTCCGATCACACATAGTTTCTTATAAAGGTGCTGTGGGACTGATGCAGTTATTGCCTAATACTGCTTATTACATATCCCAAAAAGTGAATGAATTGGATTATGCAAAAAGAAAAGAACTGTTTGATCCAATTAAAAACATCAAGTACGGCATTAACTATTTTGCATACCTGAAAAATAAATTTAACGGGAATGAGCAGTATGCAATAATGGCTTACAATTTAGGCCCCACAAACCTCAACAGATACCTGAATAGGGATTATGTGCCTAAATTTTATTACAACCGCGTGATGGCAAATTATAAACGTATACTGGAAATAAACGGACAGATTTAAAACAGTTTTTTATAAATTTATATAAGCAAAAACAGAAATTTATAAAGGGAAATCACTCGGTTTCGTTCCTCCTTAGTAACTACCTCTAAAGTAGGTGGAGAATAACTCCTCACCTACTTTGAGGGAAGTTAATTGTAATACTTATTCAGAGGTCTTATCCGATAGATATTTACACCTTCTACACATAATTGCATATTTATTTAGCATATAGCATTGAGTAAAAGTAGGGGAAGGGGCTAAATTGCCACCCCCAGTTGAATAAATGGCTACGGCATTTAACTGGGCAGGCAGGGCTGGGGGTAGTAAAATTTATAATGGTTTAATTATTCAAAGCTCTTTAATTGATAAACGAAAAACATTGAACATTGAATTAAAACTTGAGACCTTTGCATAATTCCATAATTGTCACCCTGAACTTGTTTCAGGGTCTCATAACTTACTGATATAATTAGATGCTGAAATAAATTCAGCATGACTAAATAGAGTTGTGCAAAGGTCTCAACTTGGGAGGAGAGTAAAAGTGGGTACATTTTGCCAAACAACAGTTTTGTCACCTCGAGCGAAGTCGAGAGGTCTCTTTGCCAAACAGCGGTAGAGATTTCTCCGCTACACCGGGCACATAAGCATTTATCTGCTCGGTGCTCGATTCCGGTCGAAATAACACATATAGGTATTTGTCACCTCGAGCGAAGTCGAGAGGTCTCTTTGCCAAACAGTGTCGGAAAAATGATAAAACACAAGAATTTGTCACCTCTAGTGGAACCGAGGAATCTTTATTCTTATATAACAAATATATCTGCGTTTCTGCTTACACTTACATAACTTTCAATAAGTGAAAAACAACAAAAAATTAATGTTGATTTTTTCAGACTAAATATATACTTTCTTAAGAGCTTTGAATAAGTACTCCACCTATTCAAGCACTGAGCATATAAGAATTTATGTGCTCGGTGCTCGATTTGCAACCTCCCCTCCTATCAAAGAGTTAGGAAGAACTGGGGAAGTGGTAAAATTTATAATGGTTCAATTATTCAAAGCTCTTTTTTTACCAAATTTTTGTTTAAAGGTATTGTAAATGCAAGATAATATAAGATTGCGCACTGCTTTCGAAAGCGATATACATCAAATGCTTCCTATATTAAAACAATTATTTGAAATGGAAAATGTTGCTTTTGATTCAAAGAAACAGCAAATAGGGTTATCCATGATAATTAAGGAGAAAAGCTCGGAAGCTTTTGTTGCTGAAAACTCAGAAAGAATAATCGGCATGTGTACACTGCAAACTATTGTTTCAACAGCCACCGGCGGCCTGTCGGGCTATATTGAGGATTTTTGTGTGGATAATACATACAGAGGTCAAGGTATCGGTAGCAAAATCCTGGAGTTTGCTGAAAACTGGAGTAAGGAAAATAATATTCCAAATATTTTTCTACTCACTAACAGCTCGAATAAAAAAACATTGGAATTTTATGAAAAAAATCACTGGAAAAAAACAAACTATTTAGCATTTACCAAATCTTTGTAGGACTGCGCGTCTGGAAGAGGAGAGGCTTTTTTGCCCCTCAAAAACATCTAAAATACTTTAAAGCTTTTATTTTACTTTTGCCAGGAAAGCCTTCGTTCGTTCATTCTGTGGATTGTCAAATATCTGTTCAGGAGGTCCTTCCTCCTCAATTACACCTTTATCTATAAAGATAACCCTGTCGGCCACTTCTCTTGCAAAACCCATTTCATGGGTAACAACAATCATTGTCATTCCTTCATTGGCAAGCTGTTTCATAACCTCCAACACTTCTCCAACCAATTCAGGATCAAGTGCACTCGTAGGTTCGTCGAAAAGCATTACTTTCGGATTTAGTGCCAAAGACCTTGCAATAGCAACTCTTTGCATTTGGCCTCCACTTAATTGCGCCGGATATACATTGGCTTTCTCAGATAAACCGACTTTCTCCAAAAGTTGCAAGCCAATCTTTTTTGCCTCTGCGCTATTCATTTTACGCACTTTCAAGGGTCCCAGAGTGACATTTTCCAAAACGGTTTTGTGGGGAAAAAGATTAAACTGCTGGAAAACCATACCGGTTTCAGCTCTAATCTCGTTTATATTAACATCTTTACCGTTAATGTCGTGACCATCAACAATTATCTGACCGGATGTAATCTCTTCAAGCTTGTTAATGCATCTGAGCAACGTACTTTTTCCTGACCCGCTGGCACCGATGATAACAACCACTTCCCCTGCCTCAATTTCAAGATTTATTCCTTTCAGTACTTCAAGATCACCAAAATATTTATGTAAGTCTTTAATTTGTATTATCATCTTAACCCCAACCTGTACTCCAAGAAATTAAGCGCCTTACTGATAACAAAAGTGATACATAGATACATAATTGCCACAGTAGTCCAAACTTCAAAAGCTCTAAAATTGGTAGCAATGATCTCCTGGCCTGTTCTCGTTAATTCTCCGACACCGATAACCACAAATAAGGATGTATCTTTTAAACTAATAATAAACTGATTGCCCAGTGGCGGTATCATGCGCCTGAATGCCTGGGGCCAAACCACATACAGCATATTCTGCATACGCGTCAAACCTATAGAGCGGCCAGCTTCCGTCTGACCTTTATCGATAGATTGTACAGAGCCCCTGACAATTTCCGCAATGTAAGCTCCTGAATTAATTGCAATTGCACTAATAGCAGAGGTTAACGGGTTGATACGCATACCGAGTGCCATAGGCAGTCCAAAATATATAAACATTACCTGCACCATTATCGGTGTCCCTCTTATCGTTTCTATATATATGTTTGCAATGTATCTTAAGGGTTTAAATTTAATAAGTTTTAAAAGACCAAAAAATGCTCCGAGAAAAAAACCTATCAAAAGTCCGCTTGCTGTAATGATAATAGTTAGCTTTAAACCGGACATCAGTATGGGAATCGATTCCCATATAACTTCTGTTTTGAAATCAAAATCTGTCATTTTGCACCTTGAGTATAAAATTTAAAATGGCGGGCTGTTAGCCCGCCGCAAAAATTGTTATATTGAGATTTATTGTGGAGCTTCTCCGAACCACTTTTTATAAAGTTCTGCATATTGACCATTTTCCATAAATTTGAGGATTGAGATACTTACAGCTTCTCTCAAATCACTACCCTGTGTTAAAGCAATTCCATAGGACTGACCCTGATAAAGGGGACCGACGGTTTTGACTTTTCCTTTGCCGGCTGTTCTTGCAAAGTACATTACGTTTGGAGAATCAAAAAGTACAGCATCCACTCCACCAGACATCAGCTCCATATACATACCGTCAGTGTTTGGGAAAAGTTTAAGATTATCTCCCTTTATTCCGTGCTGCTTTAGGAAATCTGCACTGGTCGTAGCCAGCTTTGAGCCTACTTTTTTTCCTTTCAAATCCTCCACGCTTTTTATGTCATCATTATCCGCCCTTACAAGCATTTTAAGACCGGCATCGTAATAGGGATATGCAAAATCCACAACCTTTTCTCTTTCAGATTTGATTGTCATTCCGGCTATGGCAACATCCAGGTTACCGGTCTGAAGTCCCGGAATAAGACCGTTAAAATCCATAGGCTGCAGTTTATAATCCCATCCGTTATCTTTTGCTATCATATCCCATAGCTCAATATCAAAACCGACATATTTGTCTCCCTTTTTGAATTCGAAAGGCATAAAACTTGTATCTGTTCCCACTATAAGCTGTCTTGCAAAAACACTTCCCACGAGAAAAAATGTCAGCATTAAACTAATTATAAAAATCCTCAAAAACTTTTTCATTGTAACCTCCTTTTATTATTTAATTAATTTTAGCAAAAAACCATTTTATTGCAACAAAAAATTTTCAATATGAAATACCTTTTAATACCCATTGACTATAAACATATTTTTGTTATTTTTTACCAATCGTTTTGATTTAATAAATTATACCATAAAAAGGAGAATAATATAATGAAACACATTTCTGAACTGGAAAAAATACTGAACCGAATAAATGGTAAAGGATATAAAGCATACAACGACATCAAGGGGGAGTATTTTCTGGATAATTACAGTATAATAATAGACAGGGTGCAGGGAGATCCTTTCGCATCACCATCAAATATAAGAATAAAAGTCAATAAAGCGTTTCTTAATTATCCGGAAGAGATTATTGACGGAAAATTCAGGAAAATAGCTTTTGAAGACTATTTGGCAAGAATATTAAAAGCAAAATGTTTAAAATTTTCATCAGCAATAAAAGGTTCGGGAAAAAGCGGTGTATTAACAATTAATGCCGGAGAGCAGGAAGTTATTGAACGGTCATCCGTATTTGCAGACAGTGAGCAGACTGAAATTCGCTTAAATGTAGGTCTTCCAGCAGCTGGTAGAAAAATATTGGGTGATGAATGCAAAAAAATCTTCTTTAATATCGTTTTCGAACTTGTTAATTCTTTGAAATGGGACAACACAAACCATGAAAAATGTGAATTGTTTGTTAAAACTATAGAAAATCATGAATTTATAAGAAAACAGCTTGAACATAATAATCTTGTGGCTTTTGTGGCAAACGGATCAATACTTCCGAGAGAAAGCGGCAATAGCCAAAAACCACTGCAAGATGCAATCCCCTTTTATTCTCCTAAATCACTGGAGATAATCCTCGAACTAAAAAATCCTGTCCACGGCAAAAACAAAATCTCAGGGATGGGAATACAAAAGGGGGTCACCACTATAGTAGGGGGAGGATTTCACGGCAAATCCACCTTGCTGGCCGCATTAAAAAAAGGGATATATCCTCATATACCCGGTGATGGAAGAGAATATGTAGTAACAAATCCCTCAGCAGTAAATATCAGAGCCGAAGACGGACGAAATATTCCGGGGATAGACATAAGATTGTTTATAAACAACCTGCCCATGGACATGGATACATCATTTTTCAATACTACGAATGCCAGCGGTAGTACATCACAGTCTACAAATATTTTAGAGGCAATAGAAACAGGTTGTGAGCTCCTTCTGGTGGATGAAGATACGTCAGCAACAAACTTTATGGTAAGGGATGAAAAGATGCAGGCTCTTATAGCTAAAGATTTTGAACCCATCACCCCTTTTGTGGAAAAAGTAAGAAAACTTTATAAAAGGTTAAATGTCTCTACAATTCTGGTAATGGGGGGAAACGGTGATTATCTTGGTGTTTCCGATACCGTCTTAATGATGAAAAATTTTAAATGTGAAGATGTAACACAAACTGCCAAAAAAATTTATAAACAATACAGTCGTGATGACAAATATGAAAATGAGGGAATAATTTATCCACTAAAACAAAGGTTAATAAAAAAAGACAGCTTTGATTTTATCAGAGAAAGCAAAAGGTTTAAATTAAAGGCAATGAAAACAGACAGATTAATCATTAATAAAGAAGAAATCGATTTGAGAAATGTGGAGCAACTGGTTGACGAATCCCAAGTTCTAACTATCGGAAAAATAATAAAATATATTGCAGAAAAAAATAGAGATGTTACTTACAGCGAGCTGCGCAAAGAATTACAACACCTTGTTAGACAAACGGGATTTGACTTTTTGAGCAAAAAATCACCCGGCTTAACAAAGCCGCGATATGTTGAAGTTTTTGCTGCACTAAACAGGTTAAGAAAACTCAAAGTAAGTATTCAGAAATTGCCTAATAAGTAAGCAGTCATTTCTTTTTTATCTAACGTATTGAGGACACAATCAGGAGGAAGTCCGCCTTTACGCGCCATAAAAACGCCGTATTTTATGTCTTCAAATCCTTTTTTCGAATGAGCATCCGGACACAATATGACTTTTCCCCCTTCTTTTACCAAAACCTGCAGATATCTCCAGTCAATATCAAGTCTGTAAGGGTTACAGTTCAATTCTATTGCAACATTATTCCGGCAACACTGTCTTATTATTTCATATACATCAACATCATACCCTTCACGTGACAGTAAAAGCCGCCCCGTGGGATGTCCCAGAATTTTCGTGTAAGGATTGTTAACCGCACGCACTATTCTTTCTGTCATTTCTGGTTTAGTCATATTAAAGCCGGAATGAACACTGGCTATTACAAAATCCAGATTTTGAAGAACATCATCTGAATAGTCCAGGCTGCCGTCCGGCAAAATATCTGATTCTATCCCTTTAAAAATAAAAAACTCGCTGTTTTCAGCATTGATGGCATCTATTTTTTCAATTTGCTCAAGAAGCTCTTCATCTTTTAGTCCACCGGCATAAAAAGCACTGCGGCTGTGATCACTTATGCCGGCGTATTTATAATTTTTACTCTTACAATAATCGAGAATATCCTGCAGCCCCATTGAACCATCGGAATAATTTGTGTGAATATGAAAAATGCCTTTTATGTCCTTTTCACTAATCAGATTACTAAAATCTATATCATCCCGGAATTCAAATATCCCCTCCCTCATCTCCGGAGGAACATATTTTAAGCCTAAAATTTTATAAATTTCTTCTTCACTGTTTACCTCTATCCTTTTATCTCCCTGAAAAATACAGTATTCATTAATTTTCAAACCCTTTGATTTTGCAATCCCTCTCAACTGTTCATGATGGGCTTTACTTCCTGTGAAATGATGCAGAGCTGAGTAAAATTCGCTCTTATCAAAACATCTTAAATCCACCTGCATCCCGTCCAAAACAGCCGAAATCAATTTCTCTCCGCCCCTTTTTATTTCATCAAAAAAATTTTCATTAGATATTTTTTCAAGGACGCTGCTGCCCTCTTGGCCAACTATCACCAAATCCAAATCTTTAACAGTTTCCAGTTTTCTTCTGTAACTTCCTGCTATTTCAAATTTTTCAACATAATTAAGGCTCTCAAAAAATCTGCGTATTTTTTCTGCTGTTTCCCCAGCATCTGCCAAAAGACGCCTCTGCATACTTAATTTTACATATTCAATGTTTTTCAGTATTTTATTCTGGGATTTTTCCCCAAATCCCTCCAGCATTGCCAGCCGGTTTTCAATACAGGCATATTCCAATTCACCAAGAGAATTTACTCTCAGCTCCTTATATATTTTATAAGCTTTTTTTGCTCCCACACCAGGGATTTTGTTCATCACAATCAAAATTTCAGGCGTATTGGATTTTATATCTTCCAGCTCTTGAAAGGTTCCGAAATTAACTATCTCTTCTATGTGGCTTAAAATATTTTTGCCTACACCTTTGATTTTCGGAAGGTCTTCACCGCTTTTCAGTTTTTCTGCAATATTAAAATCAAGGCCGAGCAGTGAGCGCACCGCTGCGTTATAAGCCCTTACTCTGAAAAAATCTTCGTTGTTAATCTCAAGATATTTAGCATACTCTTCAAGTATCTTTGCTATTGAAGCATTTTCCATATGTTTTGTTCCTTATCATTCAAAAAAATCTGTCAAATCAAGGCCAAGCACTTTATTGCCTTTTAAAGATTTTTCAATTTTGTCCTTCGCATCTATTAATTGAGCAGGTCTGACTCCGTAATGAATGGATTTGCACGCTTCAAGATAAGCTGCCAGAATGTCGAATGTTTTAAGGAGTTCTCCATCTACCGGATCAAAAATATCCTCATTATAACTTTCATGAAGGGTTTGCTGGTCTATATCGTACACTATTTTGCCGTTTAATCTTACTTTGTTTGAAAATTCTTTCGTTATAAAAAACTTGATTTCCTCATGCATATAACCTGGCAAAAGGGGCAATATCCGCTGCTCGATCTGTATTTCCTCATATTCCTTAATCGTTTTTTCCAGTCCGGCAACAGACTGCTTAATAGGTGAAACAATGTCCCTTGTCAATACTTCAGGTAAATCATGGAATAATGCTGTATAAAAGTTGTTGTAAATTCTTTTTGGGCAAGCACCATATTTCAGAGAGCCAAAATAGGAAAAAACAGCAACCAGAAGCATATGCCCCAGCACTGATGTTTCAGGAATTCTGGGAACCTGAGCCCAGCGTTTCTGAAAACGCAGTTGACCGCACAAATCAACAAAACCAAAGGATTTTCTTCTTAATGAGATTTTCTGAACACCAATCAAATCGTAATAATCTTCAATCTGGTTTTCTATTTCACTCTTTGTGTTTTCTATGCCATAAATAAATGGACTTGAGTGATAGACAATACGGAATTCCCAGTTTGTTGCCAGATAGTGTGCAGCATTGAGAATTTTGTTTTCTTTCGTGGAATCTTTCTTTTGGTTCAGATAACTGACAAAACGATTAAAGTACCTTTCGTCCGTAGCTTTAAGGTCATCCTTGAGTTCATCAATTACCCACCGGTTCAACTCTTCCCCTTTTTCTTTCATCATTTTATGAAAAACAGGAGGCTTAATGTCCGTCAAAAGAACCCTGTGAAGAAACTCATGTATCCCGCCTTCAATCAATGCTATCCAGTCTATACTGGCATTTCTCTCATGCTCTTCATTTTTGGCCAAAAGATAAGCTATTATAAATTTGTGAGCCTGCTTGTCGAGCTCGGTTAAATCCATAGGTGTAACGTGATCATTCCATCTTTTGATATTTGCAGCATCAAATATTTTATCTATCAAGCCTTTCTTAATCATTATCTGACCTCGCTAATGGGCATATTTTTTATTTTTCTTTTTAGCTATCAATGACATTATTTCCACAAAACCGGAAAAACCCATACCGAAATACAAATACCCTTTTGGAATTTCAAAATGAAATCCTTCGGCAATAAGACTTACACCTACCAGCAGGAGGAAACTCAGTGCAAGCATTTTTATAGAGAGATGCTTTTCGATAAAACCTGCAATTGATTCTGCAGCAACTAACATCAAAGCCATAGCTATACTTATGGCTATTATCATTATTATGACATTATTGGATATACCGATAGCTGTAATTACTGAATCCAAAGAAAAAACAAGATCCATAAGGACAATCTGTGCAACAACTTTTCCCATAGTCGCCAAAACCTTTTCTTCTTTTACTTCAGTATCTTCATCCACCAAAGCATGTATTTCTTTGGTACCCTTGAACAGCAAAAACAGACCGCCTCCTAACAAAACAAGCTCTCTTGCAGAAAAGGTATTGCCGAAAAGAGTGAATAAAGGTTGTGTGATTTTACTGAGGGCAAAAAGGCTCAAAAGCAGAAGAATTCTGGTTAAAAGAGCTATAGATATACCGAGTTTTCGTGCCTTTTTTTGCTCATGTACCGGCAATTTGGAAGAAAAAATACTGATTACCACAACATTATCAACTCCCAACACAAGTTCAAGAATTGTTAATGTAAGCAGACTTGCCCAAATATTGGGATCTAATAAAATATCCACTATTTCCTCCTATTGTATTTATGGCAATATAATCCAATCTTTTACATATATGCAAGGAATTGTTAGGGATAATAAAGATTAGAGATAAGTAGAAACGCAGATATATTTGTTATATAAGAATAAAGATTCCTCGGTTCCACTCGAGGTGACAAATTATTGTGTTTTGTCATTTCTCCAACACTGTTTGGCAAGGAGATTCCTCGGCTTCGCTCGGAATGACAAAAAACTGTCATCTCGACCGGAACGAAGTGGAGCGGAGAGATCTCTACCGTTGTTTGGCAAGGAGATTCCTCGGCTTCGCTCGGAATGACAAAAAACTGTCATCTCGACCGGAACGAAGTGGAGTCGAGAAATCTCTACCGTTGTTTGGCAAGGAGATTCCTCGGCTTCGCTCGGAATGACAAAAAACTGTCATCTCGACC
>Ga0208153_100136_pt1 | contig 31014 bp, 28 predicted proteins | sample Wag42014_10_18_FD_187331 | JGI IMG/M metagenome (GOLD analysis project Ga0208153, IMG submission 187331) | Deep subsurface shale carbon reservoir microbial communities from Ohio, USA - Utica-2 Time Series 2014_10_18 (SPAdes) (version 2) ... | reverse complement strand
ACGCAGATATATTTGTTATATAAGAATAGAGATTCCTCGGTTCCACTTCGTTCCACTCGCCCTGATAAGAAAATGTCATCTCGACCGGAACGAAGTGGAGCGGAGAAATCTCAGACGCCGTTTGACAAGAGATTCCTCGGCTTCGCTCGGAATTACATAAAACTGTCATTTCGACCGAAATCGAGCACATAAGCATTTATGTGCTCGGTGGAGCGGAGAAATCTCAGACGTCGTTTGACAAAGAGACCTCTCGACTCCGCTCGAGGTGACAAATTCTTGTGTTTTGTCATCTCGACCGAAACGGAGTGGAGTGGAGAGATCTCTTTTACTTAATGCTATATGCTAAATAAATATGCAATTATGCTTAATATGTAAATTTTTATTTATATTTGTTCATTATTTTATTAAGCAACTGCATAATATTATTTGTGGTTTCCATAAGAACAGGTAATTTTTCCTTAACAGCATCTTCTTTTTTATTTTTTATACAGTTAATAATGTCTGAACTATATTGATGTATATTTTTATGTGTTTGTTCAATATCTTTGTAATCCTGATCATTGCCAAAAATTTTCATACCTTCACCGTAATAATATTTACCAAAATTACAATTAGTATAATCTTTTAACTCAACCTGAGATTGCTTATTTATTATACAGTTAAAAACCTTATTCATAAATTTAATATGGTCAAGTTTGGCTTTTGTAAATACAACACCTTTGCTGGTAAATTTAAACTTAGAAACAATATCATTAATATCGTTTAAATCTGTTACAAAATTTTCAACTTTTGACTGCAAATTGTTCAATTCTGTTTTAGTATTTTCAGAATATTCAGCAACATTAGCTACACTATTACTTATTTCTTCTGAAGGAGAGCTTTGCTCTTCAACTGCAGTGGATATACTAAGTATATATTCGTTAAGCTCTTGAATAGAAGTAAGTATGGAGTCAAAATTATTCTTACTTTGTTGTGCAATATTTACCTGCTCTTCTACAGTATCTGATGCTTTTTCTGTACTTTCATCGACACTGTTTACATTCTTCTGTATTTCATGAATCATTTTTTCAATTTCCTTTGTAGAAGTTTGTGTCTTTTCCGCCAAATTTCTTACTTCATCAGCGACAACGGCAAAACCTCTACCATGTTCCCCCGCTCTTGCCGCTTCAATAGCAGCATTAAGTGCCAAAAGATTTGTTTGTTCGGAAATATCATTAATTACTGTTACTACATCACCTATTTTTTTAGCTCTATCAGTTAAAGTGCCTATTTGTTTTCTTAATTCTATTATTACATTATTTACATTTCCTGAATAATCCACAACATCTTGAATAGATTTACCACCTTCTTCAGCCATTTTAACAGTATCTTCAGCTTTGGATGCAGAATCACTGGCATTACGGGATATTTCCATTATAGTGGAACTCATTTCTTCACTGGCAGTAGCTACCTGATTTGCCATTTCACTATTGGATTCAGTTATCTCATTAACATGCAACATAGCCTGCCAAATCGGATTTGTATTTTCACTTGTATTTGAAAGTCCAAACAGTACATTTACAAAATCTTTTTCTAATTTATCCAAAAATATATTAAACCAGATAGATATAGTAGCTATTTCATCTTTGGCAGAATATTTAAATACCGGACATTCCTCACATGATTTTAGCTGTCCATCTTTTAATTTAGGGCATGTTGACTCGTCTGCAAATTCTCCAAAACTACTCCAACAAGGTTTCTCTTTTTCACTTGTTTTGGCAACTTTAGTATTTTTTGCATAAGTTACTGGAATTCTTACAGAAAGGTCACCTTCACCAGAGGAAAGGTTTTTTGATATTTCTTCTAATTTATTAAGTGGTCTGAAATTAATTTTGATTAACAAATAAATAATTACTAATAAAATTATAGAAAAAACTACCACTACTGTAATTTCTTTTATTATACTTGAAACAGCATTACTATATGCTGTTTCAAAATTTTTAGCTATTAATATATTTCCCACTTGTTGTCCGGAATAGTCTTTTATAGGAATAGTATCTGCATAATATAAATTATCTGATAATCTGTAATCGCCGTAACCGTCAAAAGTCTTTACTATATTTCTTGAAATATTAGAAGAAAAAGCATAATAAACAGTATTGTCTTTTATTATATCATTTTCATTATTTGTAAATCTTTTTGCATTTTCAAACACTGAGCTATATATTCCTATAGCATATTCTATATTATTATTTTTTTTAATTATTTCTAAAATAGAAGTTATAGATTCCCCAAGTTCCACAGAACCGATATGCCTGCCTTTATAGAAAACAGGAGACAGAACACGCAATCCTGCACCACCTCTGCCTACTTCTATCCCGGCTACAGGTTTTTGTTCTCTGTTTACCTGAACAACAGTCTTGCGAAATGAAGATAAATCATCTCCGAATTTATCAGGTTTATGAAGTCTTAAAAAACTGGTACCATCTGAAAGGTGAAAGTGAAACTGTTTGATGTCATCAGATATGCTCGAATAATATTCTTTTAAACGCTCTAAAAGTATTTCTCTGTTAGCTTCAGCAAATGGTTTAGTATAGTATTCAGAAGAAGCTATTAAATCAATAGTATGATATAAATTATTTATTTCATTGTTTAAAATATTGCTAAACTCTACTGTAACAGTATCAAAACTTTCCTTGACATTTTCTTTTATCTGATTTTTAAAAAAACGATATTCAGAAAAAACACTGTAAAACAATATTGCCAATATAATAATAAACATAGACAAAATAATTTTCATCTTAATGGAAAATGTTACCTTCATTAAAACCTCCTTTAAAAAACAAAGAATTTGATGCAAATGAAAAATATATTTCAATAAATTTTAACTGTTTTAAATAAAAAAAACAATTTTTTTTCAATATTCACTTGGCTTATTAATGATATTATTTTATGCTGAGCGTATTAAAAAGATAATAGGGATTTATATGCAGAACAGTTTTTCCGACAATATAGAAATAAAAAGAAAAGAAGAATTTGTATCACAGCTCTTTCTGAAATTAGTAAATATAATAAAAACATTGCGTTCCCCTGAAGGGTGTCCCTGGGACAGGGAGCAAACCCTATATTCTCTGAAAAATCATTTTATTGAAGAAGCGTACGAATTGGTGGACGCTCTGGATAACAGGGATATCGATAATATTAAAGAAGAACTCGGTGATCTGCTGCTGCATATTGTTATACATTCGATTATTGCCGAAGAAGACGGATATTTCACCATAAATGAGGTAATACAGGAAATATCCGAAAAACTTGTCAGGAGACATCCTCATGTTTTTGCAGACACCAAAGTAAAAAATACCGATGAGGTAATGAAAAACTGGGAAGCCATTAAATCGGATGAAGGCAAAAAGAAGAAATCGGTCCTAGATGGCATACCCAAAGGTCTCCCCTCAATTCAACAATCTTACAAAATGCAGAAAAGGGTTTCTAAAAAAGGCTTCGATTGGAACACAACAGAAGACTGTATGAATAAGGTGGACGAAGAATACAATGAACTAAAAGAAGCAGTAAATACAGGCAATAAAGAGGAAATTCAACACGAACTGGGTGACGTGCTGTTTGCCGTAATCAATCTTTCCAGATTTTTAAATGTTGATCCTGATGAAGCACTGAGAAATGTAAACAAAAGATTCACAAACAGATTTATGCACATAGAAAAAAAGCTGGAAGAAAAAGGCCAGTCTCTGGAAAACACACCTTTGGAAGAAATGGAGGCTTTCTGGCAGGAAGCGAAGAAAGAGAAGTAGTGAGGTAGTGAGATAGTGAAGTGGAGAGATAGAGAGTTGGTCAAAAAGTTATTGTCATGAAAATCAGCAATTCTGACGTTTTTGATATAGATCAATTTCATTATAATGTTTTCAAAGTAAAAAATTTAAAATATATTGACTTATCACCATTTAAGACTAAATTGGTATAAATAAGAGGTGAAATTATGAGAAAGGAAGCTTTCGAATTAAAAAAAGAAATCACAATCATGGAAGATTTCGCTGAAGCTGAGGAAATAAAAGGTGAAATAGAGGAGCTTGAAAAAGCCAAGAATGACTATGACGAAATTTACAACAAGCTCAGCGATGAAGACAAGGCATGGGTGAATGAGCAGTTTTTCAAATGGATTGAGCTGTATAGTGGAAATTGCGGAGCAGGCTGCGGATCCTGCGGCTCTGCCTGCGCCTAAAAAACTAAACATCCTGAATAATTATTTGTGAGTTATAGTTTAGTGTTAAATTTAAGACGTTGAGAGAGTTGAAATACTTTGGGAATCAGCCCCAATGACTGCTAACGCAGTTTATTAGACTTGTATCTTTTTGGCGTCGACTGGATGTGTTTGTTATGTGATGTCTTCGAAGCGCTTCGTGATATTTTCAAGCAATCGTTTCCCATGTATTACTGCCACTATAAGAATTCTCTCGTATTCGATCCGATACACTAACCGATAGCTGTAAATGAATCGCTCTCGAATATGCTCATCTCCGATTTCCGGTACGATGCGGCCTATCAATGGAAACTCACCGATGCTCCGTGAAACTGACAATATTTCAGTTACAACCGACCTAGCGTAATACTCTGAATCACGTGCAATATATTCAGCGGTGGTTTCGACGTCCTCGATCGCCTCCGACGACCACTTTACTTCAATGTCCATTTACCGAGTTTCCTTTCGACCTCGTCTTGGCTAAGCGTACCTTCCTTTTCAGCGCGCTCGATCCCCCTGTGGATCTTCTCCACCACATATAGGTGATACTGGATATCTTCAAATGAACAATCGTCAGGGAGTTTATCCAGGAGTGCTTTTATCTCTTCTTTAGCGGTAGTCATAATTTATCACCTCACATCATTGAGCACATAATTTATATAATAAAAACGAATAACAGTAAATAACTATAAATACAATGCTTTAGAGGTAATTAAATTTTTTCAGCTGCTTTTAATACACACAGCTTCAATTTCAACAGAGACACCTTTCGGCAAAGCTGAAACACCGACAACAGCTCTTGCCGGTTTATGTTCGCCGAAAAATTCGGCATATGCACTGTTGATTTCCAAAAACATATCCATTTCAGTTGTATAAATTGTAACCTTTATTATCTCTTCTTTTGAATATCCGGCTTCTTTTGCAATATTGTAAAGATTATTCAGGCAAGTTTGCACCTGAGACTTTATTTCAACATTAAGTGGTTCTGCAGTTGTTTTATCAATGGGTATCTGACCGGAAATAAAAAGGAAACCGTTCTGCTCAACAGCCTGTGAATATGCTCCTACAGCAGCCGGCGCTTTGTCAGTTTTTATATATCGCATTTTAACCTCTCTATAATTTTGTCCCTTTCAGTACATTCCAGGACAGGCAGTATTTGCGTTCGGATTTATTCAAAGGGTGAAAAAACCTCTTATATTCATTATCGTTTTTAAACATATACTTTTTAAAATTTGCCGATGCGAACAAATCTTTGATTTCATCAAAAGAAACATCCTGCATTATACTCTCTGTCCTGATATTTGTAAAAATATGGCTCAGTGAATTGTTAAGGGCTGCAAACCACCGTTTCAGCTTTTCTTTTACAGGTATTTCTGAAGAAACACTCAATCCGTAAAGAACATCCCTCCCTGCATCATCAAATATTTCCGGATATACAACAAATACAAATTTTCCTCCCACATTCATGCATTTATAAATGGCATGAACAACATCGTACATAGGCTGGAAATTGTAAATACCGCCCAAAGAGAGCAAAAAGTCGCATTTAATACGGGAAAGAGAGTAAGCTAAATTGTACTGATAGGAAATTGTGGTAATTTTTTCATTATTAACAATTTCCTTCCTGGAGATTGCGTATACCCTTCTGAAGCAGTTTTTATCCGCAAGATGTCTGGCGGTTATGAAATCGTTAAATGAAACATCGCATGCAACTGAATTTTCAGGAACATTTACAGATATTCCGTCAAAAAGTTTAAGGTAGGTCAGATATTTGTTTTCAATTTCTATATAATTCATAAACAAAGTTCCCTGGTTATTTATTTTTTTATTTAAAATATATATGCCAAAAGCTAAATTCAATAGTCTATTTTAATTTTTTATAGAGAGTAAGCAGAAACGCAGAAATATTTGGTGTATATATGACACCGTTAGCTCGCCCTGTTTTATGTGGCAGGGTAGTTAGAGGCAGCTTAACTTTATATTAGACTTATTGAATAGTCATGTTATAATAGCGGTTTTAAAAGAATTGAATAATCCGCAAAGCTTAATTTTAGCTTGGATATTTTTGAGATGCAATAAAGACAAATTTTTGATACAATTAAGGTATATATTTGAATTTTTCGGGAGGCATAATGAACATAAACGATGTGTACTCATTGATTGAACAGGAAATGAACGATGTTAACACCGAACTCACAAAAAACCTGGATTCTGAAGTTGAAATGGTCAATGAAGTGGCTTCTTATGTTTTCGAAAGCGGCGGTAAAAGACTGAGGCCCGTTTTTTTAGTTCTGGCCGCTAAACTGGCGGGGTATGACGGCAAAAGATCATCAGTGCTCAGCGGCGTTGTGGAATATATCCATACTGCAACACTTATACACGACGATGTTATAGACGGGGCAAAATACAGGAGAGGCAGAGATAGTGTAAACAGGGTTTTCGGTAACGATATCACCGTATTGTGCGGAGACTTCCTTTATTCGAGGGCTTTTGTAAATCTTGTCAGAGACGGAGACCCGGAAATCCAGTTAATCCTTGCTAACGCAGCAAAAACAATGAGTGAAGGAGAGGTTTTCCAGTTAATCAAAACTGCGGATTTTTTCCTGAAATTTGAAGATTATGAAAAAATCATCTTCAGTAAAACAGCCGTACTTTTCTCCGCATGTTGTGAAATCGGAGGTATTTTGGGGCAGCTGGATAAAAAGAAAGTATCCGCTTTGAAAGACTTCGGCAAGTATGTCGGACTGGCTTTCCAGATGAGTGACGATATTCTGGATTATCTGGGAAATCCTGATTACACCGGCAAAAACCCCGGTACTGATCTTAAAGAGGGCAAAATGACCCTGCCGATGATACTTCTTCGACAATGCCTCAAAAAGGATGAAATAAAGATTATCAGGGACATATTTACAAACGAGGATTATTCGGAAAAAAATCTGGCGTATATATTGACTCTGATGAAAAACAACAATATCAAGGAAAAGGCTGAAAAATTTGTAGATGATTATATATTTAAAACCAAGACGTTATTAAACGAATTTGATGATAACCCATATAAAAATTCTCTGCTTTTTTTAGCGGATTATATGGTGAAGAGGGATCGTTGATGGATGTTGAGGCAAAATATTATCAAAAACTGGAAGATCACAAAGTACAGTGCAATCTATGTCACCACAACTGTCATATTGCCGATGGGAAATCGGGAGTCTGCCTTATAAGGCAGAATAAAGGCGGCACCCTTTATCAAACTTCATACGAAGAAATCACATCGATAAATGTCGATCCTGTGGAAAAAAAACCGCTTTATCATTTTTATCCCGGATCCGACATCCTTTCCATAGGCACAAACGGCTGCAATTTAAAGTGCCCTTTCTGTCAAAACTGGCAGATAAGCACCCAAATAACCCCCAGAGAAACACTTAAAATCGAACAGGCTGTTGATATTGCCAAAAGAAACCGGGCTGTCGGAGTAGCCTATACATACAATGAACCGATAATCTGGTATGAATTTGTTCTGGACTGTATGAAAGAGGTAAGAAAATCCGGCCTCAAAAATGTACTTGTCACCAACGGCTGTATAAATATTGAACCGTTGGAAGAACTGGCGGAATACACAGACGCTGTAAATGTAGATATGAAAGGATTTTCCGATGACTTTTACAAATGGGTAAACGGCAGCTTCAGTTTTGCAAAACAGACAATAAAATATCTTTGTGAAAATAATATCCATACCGAACTTACAAACCTTATAATTCCGACAAAAAACGACGACCCTGATGAATTCTCAAGTATGTGTCAATGGATAGCGGATTTGAGTCCGGATATTCCCCTGCATATTTCCAGATATTTTCCATGTTACAAATGTGATATAGAGCCGACTACTCCTTCAACAATGAGGCAGCTTTACCATATTGCAAAGGAAAAGCTGAATTATGTATATGCAGGGAACATAAACCTTACCGATCGCGATGGGGAGAGTACCAGCAATACAAACTGCCCTTCATGTTCCGCGACACTTATTAAAAGAACCGGATACAGTACAAAATCATATATTAAAAATTCACAATGTCCCGAATGCGGCAAATTATTAAAATCGATAATCTGTTGATGAATAAACCTGCAAAAATAGCCATACTGTTATTTGTTGTCATAATTCCATTTGTTATTTCAGGATGCAGGGATAAAGAGCAGTACAACACACGTTCATTTTACGAAATGGGTACTATTGTCAATGTAACTCTCAACAAAAAAGATGATTATATTATCAACCAATTAAACAAAAAAATGAAATCCTGGGAAAACGAAATATCCGGTTTTGCTGAAAAAGTAAACAATACCGAACCCGGTAAAAACATCACTGTTTCTAAAATGAATTATAAGCTATTGCAAAAAGCTGAATCCTACAAAAATCTAAGCAATGATAAATTTGACATAACAGTGGCAACTATAAGCAGTTTATACGGATTTCCTGAGGGACCTTTCCGGGTACCGGACAATGAAACGATACAAAAAAAATCTGATGATGTTGGTTTCTCAAATCTGAACTTTAACAAAATAAGTCTCACCAAAAAAACAGATCTGAAAATAGACATGGGAGCTTATGCCAAAGGCTACATTGTCGACAAAGGAATAGAATTTTTAAAATCTGAAGGTGTGAAATCCGCAATGATCAACGCCGGGGGTGATCTGTATGCTTTGGGAAACAAGAAAAAGAGAAAATGGCATATTGCAATCAAAAAACCTGATAACAAGAAAAAATTTCTGTCCATTATAGCTTTGGAAAACAAAGCAGTGGCCACCAGCGGTAATTACGAACGATATTTCGAAAAAAACGGGCAAAGATACACGCACATTTTTAACGCCATAACTCTGAAATCGGCAAACAATTACAAAAGTATCAGTGTAATCGCCGATACGGTTGAAAGATCTGACGGGCTTGCTACGGTTTACTACCTGATGGATATCGATAAAATACGAGAATTGTGCAAGAGAGAGAAAACCCCTGTACTTATCTATACTCTTAAATCAGAAAAGAGAAAACTTTGCGGCTGGCAGGAATATGAGATATCCGACTAAAACCGATCTATTAGTAATTGTCATTCTTATAGCCGTCAGTCTCTATCCTATACTGGCACAAAACGACTCCTCAGGTAAGAAAAATTTATTTCTGTTAATCGGTCAAAAACAATACGAGATACCTTTTAAAGATGGAACAATTGATTTAAGCAATAAATATAATGTTAACATGGTACTACAAATCGAAGGTAAAAAAGCACGGTTTATAAAATCGGACTGTCCTGACAAACTGTGCATAAAATACGGTTGGGTTAACAACTGCGGTGAAATGGCCGTCTGTGTGCCCAATAAAGCCGCGGTCCAGATTAAGTGCGAAAAAGACGGGAATATAGATGCAATATCCAGATAAAATCGCCAAAATAGGCTTATTCTCCGCTTTTGCAATAATTCTCGGTGTAGCGGAAAATTTCTTCCCTCTGCCTGTGCCCGGAGTAAAACTCGGTCTTGCCAATATCGGTGTTTTGCTGGCTTTGTACTCCCTAACGTTTTTCGATACACTGGTTGTTGTTTTTTTAAAGTCCGTATTTGTAGGGATTTTTGCTGGAAACGTTGTCATTAAAGTACTTCTAAGCCTCCCCTCCACACTGGCAGCAGCCTTAGTAATGTTTTTATATATCAAATTAACCGGAAGATTCACCTCTCCCGTCTCAGCATCGGCGCTTGGAGGGGTGGTTCACATTGTCTGCCAGTTCATCATTCTTAAAATTTTTATAATAAAAAATCTTGCAATATATTCATTTTTGCCTTATTTCTCACTATTATCCGTATTCACAGGTATTTTAACAGGTTATTTAACCTGTTTAATATTAAAACACACAATTATCGGTACAAAATAAACAAAGGTGCTTAAAATGTATCAAAAAATTATTCTTGCCAGCGGTTCCCCCCGCAGAAGGGAACTTTTTACAAAACTGGGGATAAATTTCCAATATACGACTTCCACAGTAAAAGAAAAACTGGACGAAAAAATTCCTCCGGAAAACCTCGTCATGAAAATTGCAACCATGAAAGCTTATAATGTGAGCAATATTTACACGGAAGCTTTCATTATAGGAGCCGATACTGTCATATATTTTGAAGATAACATAATCGGTAAACCATCTGATGAAAATGATGCCCGACAAACGCTAAAAATGCTGAGCGGGAATAAACACGAGGTTTATACCGGTGTGGCTATTGTTAACAAGAACAAAGGTATTTGCGAACGGCTTTTCCAAAAAACGGAAGTATATTTCAAAAAGCTTTCCGAGCCCCTTATCGACTGGTATATAAATTCGGAAGAACCGATGGATAAAGCCGGATCTTACGGCATTCAGGGAAAGGGAAGTCTTTTGGTGGAAAAAATTGTCGGAGACTATGATAATGTTGTGGGCCTGCCTGTGGGTAAAATAATGGAAACATTTACCAAACTTAACCTGGCTCCTTTCGGAGGTTTTAGTCATGAAATTCAATAATATCAGTGATATGTTTCAAACACAAGTTGACAGATTTGGAAACAAAAAATACATACTTTTTCAGGATAAGACGTATACATACTCTCAGGCAAATAAACTTATAAACCAAATAGCTGCAAAGCTCTTAGATATAGGTTTGAAAAGTGGTGAACGGGTTGGAATACTTCTGGAAAACTCACCGGAATTTATACTGAGTTTTTTTGCCGTTATGAAGGCCGGCGGTATAGCAGTACCCATCAACACTTTTTTCAAAGAGGAAGAAATCGCTTATATTCTGAATGATTGTGAAGCCCGATTTCTTTTTTCATCAAGTCAGTTTGCCGGTGAAATAAAGAACATGCAAGAACTTGTTCAATCCCTTGATAGCACATTAACATTTGAAGACATTGAGCTTGAGAGCAGTGAAAAAACATTGAACATCTATACTGAATTATCAAAAATGGATGACAGTGATTTCCCGGCTAACCAGTCTCCGGATGACACTGCAATCCTCATATATACATCCGGCACCACAGGTTACCCAAAAGGTGCAATACTGTCACACAAAAATCTGCTTTCCAATGTGGATGGCTGTGCAAGAGCATTCAAAATTGCACGCAGGGACAGATTTCTGCTTTTCCTTCCGATGTTTCACTCATATGCTTTTACAACCTGCGTGATGCTGCCAACATACTGTGGCTGTTCAATCATAATTCTCAGCTCCGTGCTTGAACTCAGAAAAAAATCCTTCAAAAATATACTTATATTCAAAAGACCGACATTTTTTCTCGGTGTTCCTCAGGTATACTCTGCTCTAACAAAATCAAAAATGCCACAATGGTTTATAAAACTGATATATCCGGTAAAAATCCATGTGAGCGGAGGGGCGCCGCTGCCGGAAGAAACATTGAACAATTTTGTGGAAAAATTCAAAAAACCTATAATAGAGGGTTACGGCTTATCCGAGGCTTCCCCTGTTGTATCCGTTAACAGACTTAACTGGCAAAAGCCCTATTCCGTGGGCAAACCGCTGCCGGATGTGAAAGTTAAAGTTGTGGATGAGGAAGAAGAGGAAGTGCCGGTGGGAGAAGTCGGAGAACTGATTGTTAAGGGTCCTAATGTCATGAAAGGATACTGGAAAATGCAGGAAGCCACATATAACACAATAAGAAACGGATGGCTTTTTACCGGTGATATGGCAAAGGTGGACGAAGACGGATTTATCTACATTGTCGACAGAAAAAAAGATCTGATTATTGTAAAGGGGATCAATGTTTACCCCAGACAAATTGAAGAGCTTCTATATGCTTTTGAAAATGTTGAGGCAGCTGCAGTAATCGGAATAAAGGATAAAGTGAGCGGCGAAGTGCCTGTAGCTTATGTTATGCCAAAAGAAGGGGAAACAATAGATACCCATAAAATAAGAGAGTACCTGAAAAAACATCTGGCCAACTTCAAACTCCCCAGGCATATATATGTAAAAGATGAACTTCCGATGACAGCAACCGGTAAAGTTTTAAAAAGAAAACTTAAAGAACAGATTAAGGATGCTGCAAAGCATTAAGCATTAAGTGTCAAGTGCTAAGTAACTATGAACGTTGAACATATCGTATCACGCTTTACTCATCACCCATCACGGCTCTTACGCATCACGCTTTACGCATTACGGTTTTTTAAATGTGTAAATTTTCCTATTGCCTTTAAATAATTATTTTTTTATCTTCTTTCCATGGAAAAAAACCTTATTGAACTTAACAATCTCACCAAAACATTTAAAGCATACGATTCTTCATTCAAATCATCAAAAACCTACATAAAGGCGACGGACGATATTTCTCTGCAAATCAGAAAGGCAGATTCTCTCGGTATAGTTGGTGAATCCGGAAGTGGCAAAACAACTCTGGCCAACCTTATAACCGGCATACTTCCCCCTGATAGCGGAAAAATCTTATATAAAAACAGAGACATATTGTCATCCGGAGAAAAACTTTTCCGGGAATACAGAAAAAATGTTCAGATGATATTCCAGGACCCCTATTCCAGCCTTAATCCCAAACTTAAAATATACTCAACACTTAAAGACGGCATAAAAAGGCACATAACCAAAGATAAAAAGGATATATATTCCCGTTGCGTTGAACTTATGGAGATGGTTGGACTAACGGAAAAACACCTAAGCCGGTATCCCCATCAGTTTTCCGGCGGCCAGATGCAGCGCATATCAATAGCCAGAGCACTCAGTATAGAGCCTGAAATTGTTGTGGCCGACGAGCCGGTAAGTTCTCTGGATGTTTCCATACAGGCTCAAATTTTAAACCTGTTGCAAAAGCTCAGGAAAGAAAGCGGTAAAACACTGCTTCTTATAGCCCATGATCTGGCAATTGTAAATTTTCTATGCGATGAAATTCTCGTGATGTATAAAGGAAAAGCTCTTGAATACGGCAAATCAAGTGAGGTGATAAAAAACCCTCTGCATCCATATACAAAGAACCTTCTGGAGGCAACGACAAAAAAAGATATAAAAAAAGTGACGACAGAAACCACAGGCTTATGCCCCTATGCAAACAGGTGCAAGTTTTTTATGGACATATGCAGAAACGAACTGTACAAATACCAAGCCACCGAAACCCATTACGCCCTGTGCAATTTATACAAATAAAAAATGAGGTGTTGAATGTTAAAAATTTATAACACACTAAATGCCCGCAAGGAAATTTTCAAGCCGATAAATGATAACAATGTAAATATGTATGTATGCGGCGTAACCGTTTACGATAAATGTCATGTGGGGCATGCCAGAAGTGCCGTTGTCTTCGATACTGCCCGAAGGTACATGCAGTACAGAGGCTATAATGTAACTTTCGTAAAGAATTTCACCGATATAGACGATAAAATAATCAAAAAAAGCAATGAAACAGGCATCAGCTGGCAGGAAATAACTGAAAAGTACATCAGAGAACACGATTACGATATGAACAAATTAAACGTAATGAAACCCGATTACGAACCAAAAGCAACAGAGTACATAGATGAAATGATTGAACTTTGCTCCCAACTCATTGAAAATGGGAATGCCTACGAAATTGACGGAGACGTTTATTTCAGGGTAAAAAGTTTTCATGGATACGGCAAATTGTCCAACAGGGATATTGAAGAGCTGAAAGCCGGCACCAGAATCGAAGTTAGAGACAATAAAGAAGATCCTCTGGATTTTGCCCTATGGAAAAAAAGCAAGGAAGGTGAACCCGGCTGGCAGAGCCCGTGGGGAATGGGAAGACCGGGCTGGCATATAGAATGCAGCGTAATGAGCTCAAAAATATTAGGTCTGCCATTCGATATCCACGGAGGGGGAAAGGATCTTATCTTTCCGCATCACGAAAACGAAATAGCCCAGTCAGAGGCTTCATGTGGCTGTCAGTTTGCCAAATACTGGATGCACAACGGTTTTGTTAATATTAACAAAGAAAAAATGTCAAAATCATTGGGCAACTTTTTCACCATCAGAGATATAATCGAAGAATTTGAGCCCGAAAGTTTAAGATATTTTCTCCTTACTACGCATTACCGGAGTCCGCTGGATTTTTCCGAAGATAAACTTATAGAGGCCGAAAGCGCCTTAGACAGAATATATACGCTAATCGACAGTATGGAAAGCTATAAAGCGGGAAAAAAAGGGAAAAACCTGATAGATGAAGTAAGCAGTATTAAAGGTAATTTTGAAAAAGACTTCACCGAAGCGATGGATGATGATTTTAATACAGCGGCTGCACTTTCCGTAATTTTCGAGTATATACGTAAAATAAATGTCTTACTGGAAAACAAGCCGGATACAGAGTCTTTTGAAAGTTTAAAAAATCAGTTTGACGGAATCTTGGAAATCGTGCGATCAACACTGGGTATAGCGGTAAAATCTCCGGAAGATTGGTTCAGAGCTAACCTGAGTATACCGGAGAATGAATTGCTTGAAAAAATAAATCAGAGAAACGAACACAGAAAAAACAAAGAATTTGACAAAGCGGACAGCATCAGAGATGAGCTGAAAGAAAAAGGTATCGAGCTTCTTGATACACCTGAAGGAACGAAATACAGAGCCAGGAGAGTACACAGAGTTGAGTAGTTAAAAGTATTAGAGGTTGTACGGGTAAACGAGATTGTTAACACTTCTTACTTAGCACTTAAAACTTAGAACATTGAACGTTGAATTAAATAGGGAGATATATATGAACATTTTACTTACCGGCGCTGCGGGTTTTATAGGGGCTCACACAGCAAAAAAACTTCTTGAAAACGGACACAAAGTGATTGGTGTTGATAACCTTAATGACTATTACGATGTTAATCTGAAACTTCACAGACTCAGTAACATTAACCACTCCGGATTTACGTTCCACAAACTGGATATTTCCAATTTCGAAGCCGTATCTCTTTTGTTTGATTTTTATAAATTTGACGCAGTCATCAATTTGGCAGCCAGAGCAGGAGTAAGATACAGCATTGAAAATCCGTTTGTTTATTTCGATACCAACACAAACGGTACATTAAATTTATTGGAAATGTGCCGGAGAAAAGATATAAAAAAATTCGTTTTAGCATCCACATCAAGTCTTTATGCTGGACAAGAAATGCCTTTTACAGAAGACAAACCTGTAAATACCCCAATATCTCCTTACGCAGCATCCAAAAAAGGTGCTGAGGTTACCTGCTATTCATATCACAACCTTTTTGATATCGATGTATCAGTGGTAAGATATTTTACCGTTTACGGTCCCGCCGGCAGACCGGATATGAGTGTATTCCGTTTTATAAAGCAGATATATTTAGAGCAGCCTATAACAATTTACGGAGACGGAAGTCAGTCCAGAGATTTCACCTACGTTGATGATATAGCAAAAGGAACTGTAAAAGCTTTAAAAAATGTAGGTTATGAAATATTTAATCTGGGTAACAACACCCCTTACGAACTGATGAATGTGGTACAGATGATTGAGAAGAAGTTAGGAAAAAAAGCGGAGATAGAATATAAACCTTTTCATAAAGCTGATATGACGGCTACCTGGGCAGACATACAAAAAGCCGGTAGCATTCTCGGATGGAAGCCTGAGTACACTTTAGAGCAGGGAATTGACAAAACTATCGAATGGTTTCTCAACAATATAGAATTTACAAAAAATATCGAACTCAGAGACTGACCATTTAAAAAACTCTTCGCCAATCGCTGTCTTTGCAAGTCGGCTGGAAACTTATTTCACCTCCCACCCTTTTTAAAACATGCATTTATATGATTAAAATTTCTTGATTTAATTTATAGAAAATATTTATAAACAAGCTATACAACATAATACTTGACAATAAAAAAATATTGTTTTAAAAAGAAGAAGTATTAGAGGAGCGATATGAAAATATCCTGCATACAAAAAGATGTATATTTAGGAAATGTTTCCAAAAATCTGGATACTTTTTTGCCGGAGATAGAATCTGCATCCGGAGCCGATTGTGGTATAATATTACTTCCGGAGATGTGGGCTACCGGTTTTGATTATAATAATCTGCAATCCCATTCTAAAAACACTTCGGATATTGTGAACAAATTATCAGGAATTGCAGGTGCTAATTCTGTTATAATTTCCTCACTTCCTGAAAACAAAGAAGGCGAAATATATAATACACTTTTTGCAGTGGATTCCTCTGGTGTTAAAGCTGTTTACAGAAAAAATTTCCTTTTCTCCCCGTTAAAAGAAGATCAATATTTCCACAAAGGCTGTCACATAACAGTTTTCGAGCATAACGGAGTGAAACTGTCCCTTCACACCTGTTATGAAATCAGATTTCCTGAACTTTTTCGAATGGCTGCTTTTGAAGGGTCTCAGCTAATGCTTGTTCCGGCAATATGGCCTGCAGAAAAACAAAATCACTGGAAAACAATGCTCAAAGCAAGAGCAATTGAAAATCAGTGTTTTGTAGCAGGATGTAATGCAAGCAATGCCCACACCAACAAAAAGATCATCAACTGCGGTGTATCGCTTATCAGTGACCCCTGGGGAACGACACTTGCCGAAGGATCCGAATCCCGGGAAGAAGTTGTCCAATGTGATCTGGATATTTCCAAATGCAAAGAAATAAGGGAAAAGATTCCCAGCTTCAATGACGCAAAGAATGTGTTTGAAATAAAAAGAAAGTCCAAAACAAGGACTCAATAAGGAGGAGTAAATGTCAGAATTAGAAAAACGTGTTCGTAAGAAAAAACTGCTGGACAGAGTAATGAAGGCGGAAGACACTATTAAGTTTTTTGAAAATGGAATGGATCTCGGCTGGTCCGGTTTTACACCGGTTGGCTATCCCAAAAAAGTACCGATAGCTTTGGCTGATTATGTGGAAGAAAATAATTTACAGGGCAAATTAAGATTTAATCTTTTTATCGGTGCATCAGTCGGTGCTGAAACGGAAGACAGATGGGCTTCTCTGGATATGATCGACAGGCGTTGGCCATACAATACCGGTAAAAATATTCAGAAAGGCATTAACAGCGGAAGAATCAGATTCGGTTCAAAACACCTGTCAATGTTTGCCCAGGATCTAAAATACGGATTCTACACCAAAGACAAAGGCGGAAAACTGGATATCGGTATAATTGAAGCTTCCGGAATCACTGAAGACGGCGGTATTATTCTTGCCGGATCTGTTGGTACAGCTCCTGAAATTGTTGATATTGCTGACAAGCTGATTATCGAAGTTAACACAAAAATGCCTTCTTTTGAAGGAATGCACGATGTACTGATTACAGATATGCCTCCCCACAGACAACCTTATCTTATCACAAACGTTGCCGACAGAATCGGTACCACTTATATTCCTTGTGACCATGATAAAATAGTTGCCATTGTTGAATCAGACTTACTTGATAATGGACGTGAACTCACAGAACCGGATGAATTATCAAATACTATTGCCGGTCATATTATGGATTTCTTTAAAAACGAAGTTAAAGTGGGAAGATTGCCTGAAAATCTGTTCCCATTACAATCAGGCGTTGGAAATATAGCCAATGCGATTGTGGGTGGTTTTGTACACGGTGATTTTCAGAACCTTAACGTTTATACTGAAGTACTTCAGGATACGATGCTGGATCTTTTTGACAGCGGCAAGCTGGATTTCGCCAGTGCCACATCGCTAAGTCTTTCACCGAAAGGTTTTAAGAGATTTTTTGACAAATTCGAAGAGTATAAAGAAAGAATTGTTCTCAGACCGCAGCAGATATCAAACAACCCTGAGATGATCAGAAGACTGGGCTGCATAGGTATGAACACACCTGTTGAGTTTGATATTTATGCTCACGCAAACTCGGAAAACGTTCTGGGTACACGTATGATTAACGGTCTCGGCGGTTCAGGTGATTTCGAAAGAAATGCTTATCTTTCTATCATGCACGCCCCTTCCTGCAGACCATCTAAAAATGATGAATTCGGTATTACAACTGTGCTACCCAAAGTAACACACGTCGACCACACAGAACACGACATTGATATTCTGGTAACTGAGCAGGGACTTGCAGACTTAAGAGGTCTTGCACCCAAAGAAAGAGCACAGGAAGTAATAAACAAATGTGCCCACCCTGCTTACAAAGATTATCTGAACGATTACCTTGAAAGAGCAACCAAAAAAGGTATTGAAAAGGGAATGGGACACGAACCACATCTATTGGATGAAGTTTACAAAATGCAGCTTAATTTCATCGAAAACGGAACAATGAGATTCTGGGAAAAATAAACTAAAAAGGGGTGCTTTGATGCACCCCTTTTTTTTCATATTTATTTTTAGAAACCAAACAATAGGTACATTTGAAAATTTGTTTAATAGATCATTTTTTGTTGTGGTAGAGATTTATGTCACATAGACCGTAAAAAATGTCATTCCGAGTGGATCCGCCCTTGGGCGGGGGAAGCGAAGGATCTCTATTTTTATATATCAAGTATATTCGCGATTCTGCTTAATAAATATATTCACTCACAAAAGTTTTCAGTGCATCTACTGCTTTTTTTATATCCCAATCCTGATTTTTTCTATCACCGCAAAAATTTGATACCGCCCTCACCTGATAAGCCGGAATATGCAGCCTCTCACACACCATACCTAACGAGGCTCCTTCCATGTTCTCAACTGATGCTTTCGTTTTGGATTGGTATAAGCCGGCCGTTTCATCTGTGCCGCTTAGAAAGGAAACCGTATTGCCAATAACATAATTTAAGCCTTCTACACAGTTAAACTTTGAATAATTCCGCCCGTCATTTAAAGCAAAACCCATTTCTGATAATAACTTATACTCTCCATCAGAATCCAGCAAGCCCTCATCGGCAAAATAATCATCCGTAATGCATACAATATCCCCGGGTCTCAGTTCAGAATTCCGGTAAGCACCGCAAATGCCGAGAAGGTAAACAGTGTGATAATCCGAAGTAATCAAAGAAATACAGGAAGAGAAAGCAGCATTAGACTTCCCTATACCGGTTACAATAACATCAAAATTGCTCAGTTCGGCCGAATACAGACCATGCTTATTTTTGACAAATGAAACATTTTCAAAAATCTTCTCAGTTTCTTTAGCAGAAGGTATAAAAACTACATTTTTTCCCATATATCCCCGGATATTAGTCCAGATTCAAGTTTTTCAGGACGTTGATTGTGGCTTTTGATCTGTTGAGAGTATAAAAATGCAGCCCTTTAACACCGTTTTCTATAAGATCCCTGCACTGCTCAGTGGCAAAATCTACTCCGATGTTAAGCATTTCTTCCGGAGATTTATCCATCATTTTGTTTTTGAGATGTTCCGGCACTGTTGCCCCGCACATATCTGTGAACTTTATGACCTGCTTTATATTGATAATCGGCATAATCCCGGCAATTACCGGCAGATTTATACGGTATTTTTCCAGCATATCCAAATAATCGTAGAAATACCTGTTGTCAAAAAACAGCTGGGTAATAATAAAATCAGCACCTTTATCAATCTTCTTTTTGAGATTTTCGATATCCTCTCCCATGGAGGGACACTCTATATGACCTTCCGGATACCCGGCAACCCCAACAGAAAAGCTGTCGTCAACTTTTCTGATAAGCCTTACAAGATCAGAAGCGTACCTGAAATCCTTAAAAGCTTCCTCTTTATTATCAAGATCTTCCGGTATATCGCCGCGTAAGGCAAAAATATTGTCTATACCGTCCTCTTTCAGTTCTTTAAGAATATTTAAAACCCCATCTTTTGTTGAGGCTATACATGTCAAATGCATCATAACATTGAGAAGGTAGTCATCCTTAATTTTTTTTGTCCAGTCGAGTGTTTTATCACGTGTACTCCCGCCTGCTCCGTAAGTAACTGATATAAAATCAGGATTCCATCCTTTTAATCTTTCTATAGATTCAAAAAGTATATGTTCATTTTCCACCTTTTTAGGCGGAAAAAACTCAAAAGATAACACCCTCTTTTTTCCGGATAAAATATCACTAATTTTCATAATAACTCCACTGTTAAAATTTCCTGCAACACAAAAATGCCGTGTGCAAATTTTTCAGACAGTATTTTATATAAATTATAATATATTGCAAACATCAAATTCAGTTTATTTTTATCCTTTAGATGAAATATATATTGAACCTTTGAATAATGTGTTTTTCAATGTTTTTGAAAGCTGGTAGCACCAGCCGGAGGCTGGTAAATATATTGTTTATCACAAATTTATCGGTCTTTGACCGATGCTAGTGAAATACATTACTTTAGTCCCGCATACTTGACAACGCTGAGTTTCAAAGTAAATTTTGCACGTCTGAAGCCGTGCTTCCTGAATTATTCAAAGTTCTCATATTGTAATTGTTTGCTCTTTTGTGTGCAAATACAAACATAGGAGAATGAATTTCTTTCTCCCCTTGGTTTAGGGAGAGATTAAGAGGGGTACATTTTGTCAAACTGCACTTTTTGTCACCTCGACCGAAGCGGAGGGATCTCTTTTTCAAATAGCAATTTCATACCCCATCCTTGCATTCACCTAACTTAGGAGAAAAAACCAGTCTCTCCCCCTGGCTTAGGGGGAGATTAAGAGGGGGTACTCGTTGTCAAACATCGGTGAAGATTTCTCCACTCCTCCGCCAACGGGCGGATCCGGTCGAAATGACAAAATAACGCTCCTATCGCAAAATTGTCATTCCGCTGTGTCCGCCATTGGGCGGAAGCGTAGCCGAGAAATCTCTTAGGTCAAATACCAATTACTCAGTCCATCATGATCAAACAGTTTACAAATACTTGGAACCGGTCTCTCCCCCTGGCTTAGGGGGAGATTAAGAGGGGGTAAATCTGTAACAAATAGGCTAAGTTAATTATGGCCGTGTATTCCGAACATCTGTCTCAAGGCATGGGTTGCAATCTTGGGGTTTTCTTTCAATCTTCTCTTGGAATAAGGAAGCCAGTCTTTGCCGAATGGTACATACACTCTAAGCCTGTGCCCTTCTTCAGCAATGATTTTTCTGAGCTGCTCATCCACCCCGAGAAGCATCTGAAATTCATAATCTTCCCTTTTCAGGTTATATTTTTCAATCAGCCTGAGAGATTCAAAAATCAGCTTTTCATCGTGGGTTGCAATGCCCACATATGCTCCTTTCGCAAACAGCTTGTCAAGACAGTGTATAAAATTTTGATTTACAATATACGGGTCTTTATAAGCATCTTCCCTGGGCTCATTGTAAATACCTTTACAAAGCCTTATATTCAAATCTTTGGAATCCAGATTGTCAATATCCGCAGGCGTCCTTCTTAAATAGGACTGCAGTACAGTACCAACGCTCTTGCCGAATTCCTGTTTCAGCTCTGCATGAAGTTTCAGCGTCTTATCGGTATTCGGAGTATCTTCCATATCAACACGCACAAAATTGTTTATAGACGCGGCATATGCAACTATCTCCCTGATATTTTCCAAAGCAAAATCCTCATCCAGACTCAATCCCATCTGTGTGGGTTTGATGGATAAATTGGAATCAAGCTTTTCTTTATTTATTGTATCCAGAATTTCTATGCATCTACCCTTGAAATATTTTGCCTGATCTTTTGTTTTTATAAATTCGCCAAGCAAATCAATGGTAGTCATTATTCCATTTTTATTAAAATCTCTGGTAACTTTTACTGCATCGGACAATTCCTGACCGGCTATATAACTTTTCGCAAAAATACTCACCACAGGTCCGGGCACATGCATAATAGTTTTAGAAATCAAAAAATTCAGAGCAGACATATTTCCTCCTAAGGAAAAGGGGATCTAATAATCCCCTTTTAAAAATTATTCTTCGCTCATAAATGGATATTCAAAGGATTCCGGAGCATTAAAATTCTCTTTTACAGCTCTGGTGGACACCCAGCGGATAAGGTTCTGATAACTACCCGCTTTATCATTGGTACCGGATGCTCTTGCCCCGCCAAAAGGCTGTTGCCCTACTATAGAACCTGTCGGTTTGTCGTTTACATAGAAATTTCCGGACGCGTGCTCCAGCTTTTTCATGGCTGTTCTTATAGCTCCCCTTTCGGTGGCAAATACAGCACCGGTAAGGGCATAAGGAGATGTTTGATCGCAGATATCAAGGGTCTCCTCGTATTTATCATCATCATAAACATAAACTGTCATAACGGGGCCGAAAATCTCTTCTTCCAAAGTTTTGAATTTAGGATCGGTGGTAAGTATAACTGTCGGTTCAACAAAATAACCCTTGCTGTCATCATAATTACCGCCGATTATAATCTCAGCATCGTCCGAGTCTTTTGCATAATCAATGTAACCGGTAATATCGCTGAAAGCATTTTTATCAATTACGGCATTCATGAAATTGGTAAAATCTTCCACATCGCCCATTTTGATTTTGGCAATTTCCGTTTCAAGGATTTTTCTGACATCACTCCACAGGGATTTGGGTATGTACGATCTTGATGCTGCAGAGCACTTTTGCCCCTGATATTCATAAGCCCCTCGTATCATTGCAATTGCAAGCTTTCTCACATCAGCGGTTTTGTGGGCAAAAATAAAATCTTTTCCACCGGTCTCACCGACAATTCTCGGATAGCTGTTATATTTTGCAATGTTTGTACCAACCTGTTTCCACATGGCTTGAAATACAGCAGTACTGCCGGTAAAATGAACACCTGCAAGTCTGGGATCATTGAAACATACATTACCTACTGTCGATCCGGCACCGGGCACAAAGTTAATTACACCGTCAGGAAGTCCTGCTTCCTTGAAAATCTTCATAAGAAAATAAGGAGCATATAGCGCTGTGGATGCCGGCTTCCATATAGTCACATTGCCCATTATTGCCGGTGAAGTGGGAAGGTTGCCCGCAATTGCCGTGAAATTAAACGGTGTCACGGCAAATACAAAGCCTTCCAAGGGGCGGGTATGTGTATAATTCCATATCCCTTTCGGGTTGATGAGCGGCTGCTCTGCATAAATTTGCTGCACAAAATAACAGTTAAATCTCCAAAAATCTATCAATTCGCAAGCAGAATCTATTTCCGCCTGATGTGCCGTTTTGCTGACGGAAAGCATTGTGGCCGCATTGACTATATATCTGTATTTTGTGGATAAAAGTTCAGCAGCTTTCAAAAAGATAGCCACCCTGTCTTCCCAAGAATATTCCTGCCACTCTTTCCAGGCCTCCTGGGAAGCTTCAATAGCCATCTGTACCTCTTTTTCTCCGGCCTTGTGATACTCCGCAAGCACATGCTGATGATCGTGCGGACATACAACCTTGCCCATGTCTCCTGTTCTCACCTCTTTGCCACCAATAATCAGCGGAATTTCTATTTTCTTCCCCTTGAGTTCTTTCAAAGCAGCTTTCAAAAGAGTTTTTTCTTCTGAACCGGGTTCATAAGAAAAAACAGGTTCGTTCCCGGGTTGTGGTACTTTAAGTTTGGAATTATTGTACGTTATCATAAGACACCTCTCATTCAATTTGTGTTCTGATATAATACTAATTTCAAAAAAGTGAACAGTCAATGCGAATTTTGATTTTTATAACATTTTTTTACAAATTTTATATCAATAAGAAATTAGCGGAGAGGTCTCATGCCCAAACAGAGATTTTCATACCACCCCTAACCCCTCCTACCTTAGAAGGGGAACCGATTTTTCTCCGCCTGAATTAGGGTGAGATGTGATGTGGTACATTTTGTCAAACTTAACTTTTTGTCACCTCGACCGAAGCGGAGAGGTCTCTTTACCATATAGCGGCTGAGATTTCTCCTCACCGACTACCGTCGCTTCGTCGAAAGGACAACAATAACCACCTGTCAAAAGTTTTTAGACGTTGAGCTTTGAACGTTGAACCCTGAACATTGAACCATCGCTGGAGGAGACGCAGAGAGTATTTCTTGTATAAATGAATTTCTCTGTAAAAAAATGAAAAGAGTAGAACCTTGAACCTTGAACGTTGAACTAACCTACTGGACTACAGTATTCAGATCAAAAAGAGGCCCCATAATTGACAGTACTATGAAACCGACAATGATACCGATAAAAACAATAAAAAGAGGCTCTATGAGAGAAATGAATGTAGAAGTATATTTATCCACTCTCTTGCTGTAAAACTCACCTATTCTGTCCAGAATACTTGATAATTCACCTGATTTTTCACCCGTTTTAACTGCTGCCACAAAAATTTCAGGAAAGATTTTCTTGCTTTCGGCAGAGCCGGAAAAACTCTTGCCCGATTTTATATCTTCGACCACTTCATCAAGATTATTTTGCAAGAATTTGTTGTTAACCGTTTTTGAGCTTAGAGAAATTGCCTGCGTAAGGGTCAACCCTTCAGCCAGTAAGAATGAAATCATATGGGAAAGTTTTCCCACCAGTGCTTCCCTGAAAAAGTTTATAAAATATACCTTCCTGTCCACTTTAACCCTTACCCTCTCCTTCTTTCGATACACATACTGGATCAGGACACCGATAAGCAGGAAAAACAAGAGTACAAAGAAACCGTATTCTTTTATAAAATTACCGATAAATATCATCACCTGTGTGGAAGGTGGTATTTCCCTGTTCATCGATTCAAAAATATTATTCATCTTAGGCACAACATAGCTCAGAAGGAATCCGACAACTCCTAAACCGATAATCAGCACCGTAAGCGGATAAACCAGAGCGGACTTCACCTTGTCAAAAGCCTTCTTGCGCTCTTCCTCATAAACGGCAATATCCATCAGAACATCGCTGAGTTTGCCCACTTTTTCGGAAGCTTCTATCAATCTAATATGAATTTCATCAAAATAATTGCTGTGTTTGTTCAGGGCTTCAGAAAAACGTTTTCCTTCTGAAACAGCAGTGGAAATATCAAGGAGTATACTCTTTATCTTCTGCTTTTTTATATTCTGAGCAACAATACGAAGCGCTTCCACCAGCGGAATACTGCTTTTTATAAGCATTGAAAGCTGGAAGAAAATATCGGCAACACTTATTGATCTGCCGAATGTGAAAGACAAACTGAATTTTTTCTTTGATTCACCGATTTCATTAACGGTGTAAGGGAATATTCCCGATGCTTTTAGCTCGCTGAGCAGAGCATTTTTTGATGCCGATTCTACGGTATTTTTGACCTTTTTGCCTGTTTTATCCAGTGCTTCATAATAAAACGTAGGCATTATTCTATCCTGGTTGTGGCTAAAATTTCTTCAGGTGTTGTAATTCCTTCTCTCACCAGCTCCATTCCGCTGTAAAACATAGATTTAAAGCCGCTTTTTTTAGCAGCTTCTCTTATATCATAAGCTGCAGACTGTCTGTTTATAAGCTTTCTGATGGAATCATTTATTTCCAGAAATTCAAATATAGCAAGTCTCCCCTTGTAACCGGTGTCAAAACATTCCTGACAGCCTTTGCCTTTTTTGTACTCATCCAGATCTATTCCTTCATTTTTTAAGATTGAACCGAGATCATCATCAACTTTCACAGTCTCTGAACAGTGAGGGCAGTTTTTCCTCACCAGCCTTTGAGCTGCCACAAGAGAAAGTGATGAAGATATAAGAAAAGGCTCTATATCCATTTCAATAAGCCTGGCAACGGCAGATGGAGCATCATTTGTGTGAAGTGTGGATAGAACAAGGTGGCCGGTAAGTGAAGCCTGAACAGCTGTTTTGGCCGTCTCATCATCCCTGATTTCACCAACAAGTATCACATCGGGATCCTGCCGCAGAAATGACCTGATTGCACTTGCAAAATCAAGTCCAACAGTATTATTAACCTGAACCTGGGTAATGCCGTCCACATCGTATTCCACCGGATCTTCAATCGTCAGTATATTCCTTTCCTGTCTGTTCATAGCAAGAAGCGCAGCATATAGCGTTGTAGTTTTACCGCTTCCCGTGGGACCGGTGACCAGAATGATTCCGTTAGGTTTATTTATATGCTCTTTAAACCGCTTTACCCATTCTTCCGACATACCAACAGAATCAAGGCTCAGCAGATTTTTGGATTTCTCAAGAATTCTTAAGACGACCTTTTCACCGTAAATGGAAGGAATTACAGATACACGCATGTCGATGTTTCTGTTACCGACTTTTACGTTTATTCTGCCATCCTGAGGTCTTCTCCCTTCAGCCACATCAAGCATTGCCATAACTTTTATCCGGGCAACCACCGCTTCATGCAGCGACTTGGGATATCTTTTAAACGTTCTCAGTTTACCGTCAATTCTGAATCTCGCCAGAAAGGAATTGGCTCTGGTTTCAAAGTGAATGTCACTCGCACCAGCTTTCACTGCACTGATAATTATCTGATTCACCAGCTTAATCACAGGTGCATCTTCATATGAAGCCGATAAAATATCGCTTACATCTTCAAAATCCTCTTCGCCTGCCTCAAACTCGGCGGAACTTTCTTCAAAGGTATCCTCAAGCTTTTCCAGAATAAAACTCTGATCCGTTTCCTGAAAATCCGCATTCAGATCCAGAGTGTTCGCAAACAGGAAAGCTTTCCTGTAACCGTCATCATCACAATAATATAACGTGAGGTTCTTGCCTTCATCGTCAAAGATAGGTATAAAATTACTTCTATCGGGAAATTTGAAATAGTACTCCTTAATCTCCTCAAAAGTTCTCATTAATATTCTTCCCTCAATTGCTGCCGAGTTTTGTTGTCAAACTGCATTGCTTTGTTCATTTTATTTTCTGTAAGCTCATTTGCCTGATCTTGTGTAGAAATGATTTTAGCCGTGATAAATACCATCATATTGGTTTTTGAAGAAGATTTTTCCTTGGATTTAAAAAGCCAGCCGAGCAGAGGTATCCTCGAAAGGCCGGGAACAGCTGAATTTGTTTCATCAGAATCATCTTTTATAAGACCGCTGATGACAAGTTTACTGTTATTTCTCAGCTTTACCGTGGTACTGGTATTCCTTGTCAGCGTAATCGGAGCAGGAGCATCAACAGAAGCATTTGAAATGACTTTCTTCACTTCCTGTTTAATATCCAGCGTAATAGTGTTATCACTTGAAATATGGGGCTGAATATTCAACCTGATACCCACATCCCTGTAATCATAGCTCTGAACGGGATTGTTGTTTGAATCAAATTTTGTACTTGTAATAAACGGCCTGTTTTCACCGACAAAGATTTCCGCTTCCTCATTATCAAGTGTCAAAATCTGAGGATTGGAAAGTATATTTATGCCGCTGGCTGTTTTTACAAAATTAACAAGCGCTGTCAAAGTGGGGAATTTGACCCCTTCATATGTAATTACATTACCGAGAACACCTGCTGTAAAACCACCGGGCAAAGCAGAAAAATTAGGAGAATTGCCTTCCAAAACAGGTGCCATGAAGCTGGTAGCCGCACCGTCATTAAGATAACCCACGGAACCGGCAAAGTCATCACTGCCGCCGCCGGCCATCCACTCAACACCGAAATTGCCGCCTTTCTCCAGAGTGGTTTCCATTATAAGTGCTTCTACATAAACCTGTTTCCGGGGTACATCCAGTTTGTCTATAAGTTTTTCAACCTTATCGTACAATTCACTGTCACCCACCACAATGATTGAGTTGGTAGCTTTATCAGAAGCTACATTGGATTTTATCACATTTTTTGTTTTAGGATCCTGAATAGAGCCGAGAAGCTGGTTCAAAACCTTTTCCACATCGGCGGCTACTGCATTTTTCAGGTAAAACACTTTGGGGGATGTGGCTGCCTGGGCATCTGCTGAATCCAGCTTGGAAACAATATATTCTATTTTTTTCATCCCGTTATCAGTTGCACCAGCTATCAGAACATTGGACATATCATCGGCAATTAAAACAGGATCCATTGCCACCATTGACTGAGCTTTCAGCTGATTGAAAAAATTCTTAATATTCTGCAACACACTGGAGGCTGTGGTATTTTTTATTTGAATAGCCTTAATATTCATATTACCTGCCACTTTTTTCAAAGACTCAATGACACTGGTAATTTTATTAACTCTGTCTGAAGAATCTCTGATAACCAGGGCATTAATACCCTTTACGGGCTGAACATGGCCCAAACGTGATTTCAACCTAGCAACGGAAGCCGCCACCTGAGTCAAATCAATCCCTTCAACTGTGATTACCGAGGTTACAAAATCTTTTGAATCTTTATCCGGATTTTTAACAAATTTATCAGGATAATCCTGAAGATCTCTTTCCTGTAAAATCTGGATATAATCATCTTTATTCACCGCATAGAGATTGTTCATGCTGAGTACTGTATAAAAAATCTCCATCAGATCTTTTTTGTTCATTTTGGCTTGAGAATCGATAGATACATTACCCTTTAACATCCTTTCATCGTACACAATGGATTTGCCGGTAAATTCACCAACAAACTGAACAAAATCTTTTAATGAAACATTTTTAAGATTGACATTTATCTGAGCATTCGCCGCACTGCTCAACAAAAGGATAGTAAGCGTAATAATTAACACATTGGAAAACTTTTTCATTGTCTCCTCCAAAATTTCATAAAATTAAAACCATATAATGTTTTCGGTAACTTTATTTTAATTACTAAATTCCTTATCATTCGTTGTACCACATCAGACAAAGAGGGGGTACTCGTTGTCAAACATCGGTGGAGATTTCTCTTCACCACTTAACAGTAGCTCATCGAAATGACAGCTTTTTTATGGCATCTCCAAAGTTTTTGTCACCTCGAGCGGAGCCGAGAGGTCTCTATCGTCAAATAGCAATTTCATACCCCATCCTTGCATCACCTAACTTAGGAGAAAAAACCAGTCTCTCCCCCTGGCTTAGGGGGAGACAAAGAGGGGGTACTCGTTGTCAAACATCGGTGGAGATTTATCTTCACCACTTAACAGTGGTTCATCGAAATGACACAATTAGTTAGTTGTCACCTTACATTTAACATCTCACGTCTTACGTCTTACGTCTTACGTCTTACGTCTTACGTCTCACGTCTCACGCTTTACGCATCACGCTTCACGGCTCTTACGCATTACGGCCTTCACGATTCAACTTTTACGAATAGCGTCTTTTTCTGTCCGTTTCTAATTATATCTATGGTTGCCGCAGTCAGATCATCAATCTTGCTGAAAAGTTCAAGCATTTTATTCGGAGAGTCCAGTGTTTGCCCGTTTATCTGCACAAGAATATCCCCTTTCTTAATACCCACCTTTTTCAAAGGTGAAGAATCGGCAAGTCTGCTTATTCTATAACCAACAAAATTACCATTATTATAATGTGGTGAAATAAAAACGGTTCGTAAAATACTGTTCATATCCTGCAGTTGATTGGTAAGGTACTGTTTACTTATTGTATATCTCAGATCGTTCTCACCAGACTTTTTCTGCCCCGTATTTTGATTAGCTGCCGCCTTGTTCAAGCCGGGTATGTTTTGCTGAGGAAAAGCCAGACTGTATATATCACCCTTATACTTCAGGTTGACACTGTCAGGAAAAACATCCATCAGTTCCAATCCCTTTTGAGGCACACCTTTTCGTAAAATTAAGACATCACCCTTAAACTTTACAATAGCAAGATATGTACCATCTCCCGCCAGAAGCCCTAAAAGCTCACCTTCAAATTCTTCAGCAGATTTAGTGGCAGTTTTAGCCTCATTTGTTTTTGATGACTGAGTAGAAGTATTCTCTGAGGAAGTATTTTCCGGGGACAAACCGGTCTTTAAACTGAAAATATTTTTTTCTACAACAAGTTCTCTGTTGAATACTTCATCAGCCAATTCGGAGTTTTTGATACGGTCAGGTATGTTATTCAAAAGCGGAGGATGAAACCTGTAATCAATATAACCTGAAAAAAATACTGCCGTTCCGAAAGCAAGAATTATCGAACAAATAATAAAATTAATCTTTGTATTTAGCATCTGCGAATATTAGCATAAAAATTTTTCAAATCAAATAATAAAAACGCCCAAATTATAAAATCCGTGCAAGAAAGCAGGAAATATCAATTTTTTGTGTCTATCATAAACCAGCCCGAAAATCAACGAAGGAATAAAAACCATTAAAGCATGACTGGCAGATGAATAAAACAGATGCATAGATGCAAATAATGCAGAAGTAATGACATTCTGTACAGAAATAAAACTGTCTGTGGTACTAAAAATTAAAGCCCCGTGCACTTTGTCTTTTTTTGCTAATTTATCCTTTAATATCCTCTGTATATTTCCTCTGAAAATCCATTCTTCCAGAACCGGCACAATGATAATGTAATAATAAAACTTGTTAATGTTAAAGGTAAAACTATTATTCAGAAAAAAAAGTTTAATAGCAAAATAAACAACACCGCCCAATAAACTCACAAAAAAAACAGAATATCTTTTAGCTGTAAACATATTACTCACCGACTGATATTAAAACAATCCACCCTACTATAATAACCAAAAACAAATTCATTGAAAGCTTATTTTTTATACAACCCATGTCCCATCCTAAATTAGGAGGGGCATCGGATTTTCCCCCTGACTTAGGGGGAAACCGAGAGGGGGGTACTTTTTGCCAAACATCGGTGGAGATTTCGCTTTACTACTTAACAGTGGCTCATCGAAACGACAGCTTTTTTATGGCATCCCCAAAGTTTTTGTCACCTCGAGCGGAATCGAGAGGTCTCTATAGTCAAATAGCAATTTCATACCCCATCCTTGCATTCACCTAACTTAGGAGAAAAAACCAGTCTCTCCCCCTGGCTTAGGGGGAGATGCAAGAGGGGGTACATTTTACTTTTTTTAAAATTAATCAAAAAATTATAATTCTTAATCTTAAGCGGTTT
>Ga0208153_100123_pt1 | contig 34495 bp, 30 predicted proteins | sample Wag42014_10_18_FD_187331 | JGI IMG/M metagenome (GOLD analysis project Ga0208153, IMG submission 187331) | Deep subsurface shale carbon reservoir microbial communities from Ohio, USA - Utica-2 Time Series 2014_10_18 (SPAdes) (version 2) ... | reverse complement strand
GATCTGGCTAAAGAATTAATGACTGAAGCTGAAGAAAAGGGAGTAGAAATTGTGCTTCCAATTGATGTAGTAATTGCTGATGATTTTTCCAATGATGCTAACACAAAAACAGTATCTGTAAAAGAAATTCCTGCTGGCTGGCAGGTTCTTGACTGTGGTGGCCCTCAGAGCTTAGAGAACTACAAAGAAATTATTAAGAATGCTAAAACAGTTATCTGGAATGGACCACTGGGAGTATTTGAGATGGAGAAATTTGCTCACGGTACTGTTGAATTGGCGAAAGCACTGGCTGAATCAGATGCTCATTCAGTAATTGGTGGCGGAGATTCTGCTGCTGCAATTAATGAAGCTGGAGTAGCTGATAAGATGAGTCATATTTCTACCGGTGGTGGAGCTTCCCTGATGTTCTTTGAAGGTAAAGAACTTCCTGGTGTAGCTGCACTTGACGATGTTGAGTAATTTTAAGATACAGTTCTAGATGGAAAAATTTAAACTAAAGCTTAATTAGTTAAAAAAATTCTAAACAAAACTTTGCATTTGGGCAGAGTTTGAGGAGGAATATTAATGCGTAAACCATTTATTTGTGGAAACTGGAAAATGAACAAAAATGTTGAAGAAGCTAAAGCGATGATCACTGCTTTAAAAGATAAAGTTAAAGGTGTAGAGAATGTTGAAATGGGTATTTGCCCGACAGCTCTCTGTTTAACAACTGTTAAAGAAGCTGCTCAGGGTAGTGATATTGTTACAGGTGCTGAAAATATATACTGGAAGGATTCTGGTGCTTATACTGGAGAAATTTCAGCAAAGATGCTGGCTGACAGCAATATTGAATATACTATTGTTGGTCACTCCGAAAGAAGAGAAATTTTTGGTGAAACAGATTATGAAGTAAATAAAAAAGTTTTATCTGCACTTTCACATGGTGTGAAGCCAATTGTCTGTGTTGGAGAAACTTTAGAAGAAAGAAAAGCTGGTCAGATAGAAGCAAAGGTTAACTTCCAGGTGGATTCTGCTCTGGCAGGACTTGATGAAGATGAGGTTGCAGATGTAGTAATTGCCTATGAGCCAATCTGGGCAATCGGTACTGGAGAGACAGCTTCTGCTGAAGAAGCTAACCGAGTAATTGGAATCATTAGAGAAAATATTAGAAAAGAATATCCTGAAGCTGCTGATAAGATTAGAATTCAGTATGGCGGTAGTGTTAAACCACATAATGTAGAAGAAATTATGGCACAGTCAGAGATCGATGGTGCTTTAGTTGGTGGAGCCAGCTTAGCAGCAGATTCTTTCTCTGAGATTATTTTAAAAACTGCCGAAATCTATAAGTAAATAAGTAAGATTATAAGGAGGATTATTATGGCAAGACCTAAACCACTGGCCCTGATTATTGCAGATGGGCTGGGAATAAACGAAAACGCAGAAGGGAATGCTGTCTATCAGGCAGATACTCCTTTCTTAGATAAATTAAATAATGAGTATCCACATTCAATTTTAAAGCCATCCGGAGAGGCTGTTGGCCTGCCGGAGGGACAGATGGGTAACTCTGAGGTTGGACATCTAAATATTGGTGCCGGCCGGATAGTTTATCAAGATTTTACAAGAATTAATAAAGCTGTAAAAGAAAAACACCTGCTTGAAAATAAAGCACTTAAAAAAGCAGTAGACCACGCTAAAGAAAATGATGGTGCTCTGCATTTAATCGGTCTTTTATCTGATGGTGGTGTTCACAGCCACATCAAACATCTCTTTGGTTTAATTGAGATGGCCGATCGGGCCGGTTTAGAAAAAGTATATATTCATCCAATCCTGGATGGTAGAGATACTCCACCTTCCAGCGGAACCGGTTATTTAAAAGAACTGCAGGAAGAATTAGATGAGGTTGGAACAGGTAAAATTGCAACTGTCAGCGGCCGTTATTACACAATGGACCGTGACAACCGCTGGGAGAGAACCAAAAAAGCATATGATATGTTAGTACTTGGTGAAGGCAATCAAGCTGAAGATGCTGTTAAAGCTGTAGAAGCATCATATGCAGAAGATGTTGAAGATGAGTTTGTCGTGCCCACAGTAATTACTGAAAATGGTGAAGCTGTAGGTCCAATGAATGATCATGACTCAGTTATCTTCTTCAACTTCAGAGCTGATAGAGCGCGTCAGATTACTCAGGCCTTAACTATAGACGGTTTTGATGGCTTTGAGCGGGCTCCAGAACATCCAGAAGATTTATACTATGTCACTATGACAGAGTATGATGAAGAATTCGATCTGCCAGTTGCTTTTGAACCGGTAGAAATCGAAGATGGACTGGGTGAAGTATTAAGCCGGGAAGGTTTAAAACAGCTCAGAATCGCTGAAACCGAAAAATATGCTCATGTAACCTTCTTCTTTAATGGAGGAGTTGAGGAGCCTAATGAAGGTGAAGACAGACTTTTAATTCCTTCACCTCAGGTTGCAACCTATGAGATGCAGCCGGAAATGAGTGCTTATGAGGTAACTGATAAGCTCTTAGAAAAAATTGAGGCTGAAGAATATGATGTAATTATTCTTAACTATGCCAATATCGATATGGTTGGACATACCGGCTACATGGATGCAGCTATTAAGGCTGTAGAAACTGTAGATGACTGCCTCTCTAAAATAGTTCCGGCTATTCTAGAAAAAGGCGGCCAGGCTTTAATTACAGCTGACCACGGTAATGGAGAAAAAATGAAGGAAGAAGATGGTTCTCCCTTCACAGCTCATACTTCCAATATTGTTCCCCTCTATTATGTAGGTGGACCAAAAAATAAAGGTATAGCTTCCGGTAAATTAGCTGATTTAGCTCCAACAATGTTAGAAATTCTGGGAATTGAAAAACCAGAAAAAATGACAGGAGAATCACTAATTATAGATAATGAATAATTTTCTAAATCAGAGCTAATTAAAGTTTAAGCAAAGTAACGCTTTAATAAATTATCAAGCAGGGGCAGTTTCTGCTGTCTCTGCTGAAATATAAATTAAAAATAGTTTCATTAAAAAAGATTCACTGTAAAATTATAAGGAGGTCAATTAATAATGTTAAACACAACAATTGTAGATGTTTATGCTCGCGAAATTTTAGATTCACGTGGTAACCCAACTGTAGAGGTAGAAGTAGTCTTAGAAGATGGTGTAATGGGTAGAGCTGCTGTTCCTTCTGGAGCTTCAACTGGTGAGTACGAAGCTGTAGAATTAAGAGATGGTGGCGACCGCTACATGGGTAAGGGGGTTTTAGATGCAATCGAAAATGTAAATGAAGTAATTGCACCTGAGCTAATCGGTTTTGATGTTAGAGAGCAGGTTGATATTGATAACTTAATGCGCGAATTAGATGGTACTGACAACAAAGGTAAATTAGGTGCCAACGCAATTTTAGGTGTATCAATGGCAGTTGCTAAAGCAGCAGCAGAAGCTACAGGTACTTTCCTCTATAACTATATTGGTGGGATGAATGCTAAAACTCTGCCAGTTCCAATGATGAACATTTTAAATGGTGGAGAACATGCTGATAATAATGTAGACTTACAGGAGTTTATGATTATGCCTGTTGGTGCAGTAAGCTTCCGTGAAGCTCTGCAGATGGGTGCAGAAGTTTATCACAACTTAAAGAAAGTTCTGCAGGAAAAAGGTCTGGGTACTGGTGTTGGTGATGAAGGTGGATTTGCACCTGACTTAGGCTCCAACGAAGAAGCTCTGCAGGTAATTGTAGAAGCTATCGAAGCTGCAGGTTATGAAGCTGGAGAAGACTTCTATCTTGCTATTGATGCAGCAGCATCTGAAATTTACAAAGATGGTAAGTATGTACTTGCTGGCGAAGGTGTAGAAAAGACTTCCGAAGAAATGGTAGATTTCTATGCAGAGTTAATTGATAAGTATCCTATTATCTCACTTGAAGATGGTCTTGACGAAGATGACTGGGACGGTTGGGCTCAGTTAACTGAACGTTTAGGTGACCGTCTACAGATTGTTGGAGATGACCTCTTTGTTACTAATGTAGAAAGATTAAGCAGAGGTATTGAAGAAGATAGTGCTAACTCAATCTTAATTAAGGTTAACCAGATTGGTTCCTTAACTGAGACTTTAGATACAATTAAGATGGCTACAAGAGCAGGATTTACTTCTGTTGTGTCTCACCGTTCTGGTGAAACAGAAGATGTAACAATTGCTGACCTTGTTGTAGCAATGAATACTGGCCAGATTAAAACTGGTGCTCCTGCACGTTCCGAAAGAGTTGCTAAGTATAACCAGCTTCTAAGAATTGAAGAAAGCTTAGGAGATGCAGCTCAGTATGCAGGTAAAGAAGCATTCTTTAACCTTAAGTAAAATTGATTGAATAAGATAAGATTAAAACATTATAAATTAACTAAAGGACTGAGTGGAGTTTATTCTCTGCTTGGTCCTTTTTTTATTTAAATTTCCTCTTGACAAATGTTTAAAATAGAATTATACTAACAGTGTACCAGTTAACTAATGCACTATTAATGATTGGGAGGTTGAATATACTTAATTAAGACCTAACTTTTGATAGGTGAATTACTTAATCAGGTATTATATTATTAAAACAATACAAATTAGTATATCACAATAGAGGGAGAGATGTAATTGGATTAATTTTTAACAGATTGTAAGCTAATTTACTTGATTTTAATACTCAAATTAAATATAATAACTCTATACTGACCGGTTAGTCGAGAGGAGGATCTTATGGCAAAAGATACTAGAGAAGAAATATTAGAGGCAGCTTTAAATATGTTTTCAATAAATAATTATCATGCAACATCAATGTCAATGATTGCCGAAGAAGCTGGAGTAAGTAAAGGTACTCTTTACTGGCATTTTGATAGTAAGGAGGATTTATTTAGAGAGCTAGTTTTAGCTGGATTTGACTATTTTAATGAAAATTACAAAAAAATACAGTCAGAAAAATTAAACGCAAAAGAAAAATTACATGAAATCATTTATTTTAGCATCAAAATGCTATCTGAAAATTTAAAAATGGGAAATATACTGCAGAATAATATTCAACTGATCAGCAGTGAATTTCAGAAAAAAATGATTGAAAGACATAAATCTGCAATTAAAGTAATAAAATTGGTTATTGAACAGGGAATTGAGGAAGAAACTATTAAAACAGATAATCCTCATAATACAGCGGTAATGATTTTGACATTAATTTTTAATACTCATTCTCAGGAATTATATTATAATTTTGAGACGATTAAAGAAGATGTTGATTTTATTTATAACTTTATTATGCAGGGAATTTCAAAGGAGGCTTAACATGCACAAATCTAAATTTTTAGTTTTAATATCTGCATTATTAATAATTACTTTTTTCAGTCTTTCCGCCACTGCAGAAGAAATGGAGATTTCTTTAACTGAGGCAGCAGAAATTTTGCTTGAAAATAACAGACAGCTGCAGAACAGTCGTCAGAATATAGAGAAGGCAGAAAAGGATGTAGATTTAAGCGGTAGAGGCTACTATCCAACTGCTAATCTACAGACGTCTTATACTAAAATGGAATCTGGACAGATGACATTTAATCCTGATTTTAGTTTTACTAATCCTAACTCCGAACTTTTTGTTGAAGGTCCTGATGAAAACTACAGAACCTCACTTTCACTCAACCAACCTCTCTATCTTGGGGGAAGAGTACGAATTGGAAAAGATATCTCTGAACTGGGACTTGAAATGAGCAGAATTGAATATCAAAAACAGCTTGATCAGAGTTTATTCAATCTGGTTCAGTCCTATTATGGTGTACTCCAGGCACAGGGAATGGTCGAAATTAGACAGAATGCTTTAGATGTAGTTAATGAGCATCTTAGAATAGTTAAGGTTAATAATGAGGCCGGTACAAGTTTAAGACAGGATTTACTGCAGACTCAGATTGAGCAGCGGAAAGCAGAAAAAGATCTAATAGCAGCAGAAAATCAGCTGCAGATTGCCCGCAAGCGTCTGGCTCAGCTATTAGGTGACAGCAGCCAAAGTTATGCAGTCTCCACACCGGAGAAAAATCCAGATCCAGAAACAGAATTAGATAAGTTGATTAATATTGCTTTAGAAAATAGAGCTGAACTGCGTTCTCTAAATATTAACCAGAAAATGATTGAAAAACAAAAAGAGCTGGAGGGTAATCCCTACCGCCCCCAAATCTCTCTAAATGGGTCCTATAACTGGCAGGGTTCAGAACTTGATTTCAGTGACGGCAGCTGGAATCTAACATTGAGCGGTTCTATACCTCTTTATGATGGTGGAAAGGCTAATCTAAATGAAGAGAAAAAAGAAATTGAAGCCAGCAATCTTCAGAATTCAAAAGTTGATTTAGAAGAATCAATTAAGATTGAAATTGAAGACACTCTATTGTCACTTAAGCATTCAGAAGAAATGATAGAATTAGAACAGCTTTCTTTAGAGAATGCAGAAGAAAACTTGGAGCTGACCAACAAAAGCTATCAGGCAGGTATAGGCACCAACATTGATGTAATTAATGCCCAGACTTCCTATGAGCAGGCTCAGATTTCTCTGCTGCAGGCAGAATATAATTACGAAATTAATCTTTATAAACTACTATACAATACAGGTAGAATCAGTGAATTATTTAAGGATGTGATATAAATGAAAAAAACAATTATTTTAGTCTTAATCTTAAGTTTTTTATCTTTAAATGTATCAGCCCAGGCACCGGTAGAGGTAACCACTCCGGAAAGAACAGAAATTTCTGTTAGAGATAGAATAACCGGTAATTTTTCAGCTTTTAAAAAGGTAAATATTCCAACAGAATTGGGAGGAATTGTTGATCAGATTAAAGTAAGGGTAGGCGATAGTGTAGAAGAGGGCAAGGAATTACTGCAGTTAAATCAGGATAAGTTAAATATTCAGCTTAAGCAGGCTGAGGCTTCACTGGCAGCGGCCAGAGCAAATTATCAGCAGTTAAAAAATGGAGCCAGCCAGGAAGAATTGAATCGAGCTCAGGCATCCTATGAACAGGCTCAGGCTTCTTTAGAAGGAGCCAGATCCAATTTAAAATTAATGGAAGAAATGTTTAATGATAAAATTAGTTTAAAACAGCAGTTAACTTCTGCCGAAAGTCAGCTGGCCAATGCTGAGCAGCAGCTGGCAAGTGCCAGAGAAAGTTATAACCAGGCCGAAATTAATTTTGAACAGGCTGAAAGAGAATATGAGAGAATGCAGTATTTATTTGAAGAAAAAGTAATAACAGAAAAACAGTTTGAGGGTGCAGAAAGTCAGTATAAAAATGCTAAGTCAGCTCTTAATTCAGCTCAGATTGGTTTAGAGCAGGCAAAAATTGGTTTAAACACTGCTCAGCAGAGCTATGAACTGACTGAGCAGACTTTTAATAATCCAACCCAATTAAAACAGCAGCTTGAAAATGCCCGCAGCCAGGTTGAATCTGCAGAGGCAGGTCTGGCAGTAGCTGAAGCCAATTTAGAGCAGGTGAAAAAAGGAGCAACACAGGAACAGTTAAATGCCAGCTTAGCTCAGGTTAGACAGGCAGAAGCAGGACTGGAACAGGCTAAGCTAAGTCTCAGTAATTCAATTGTTAAAAGTCCGATTAAAGGGATTGTTTCTGCGGTGCGGACTGAAGAAGGAGAAATACTATCTCCCGGCCAGCCGATAATTACTGTGATTGATATTGATCAGCTTTATCTGGAAGTTTCTGTAACAGCAGCAACTATGAGCAGACTAAATAAAGGTGATCAGGTGCGGATTATTCCGGAAGCAGTCAGAGATGAGGAATTAACTGCAGAGATTGATACTATTAGTCCGGAAGCAGATCCAGCAAGCAAAAATTTCCCGGTCAAAATGCTGCTCGATAATTCTGAGCATAAAATAAAGCCGGGCATGTTTGCAGATGCAGTTTTTAGTGTCCAGTCAGCAGCAGATACCTTAGTTTTACCTATTTCTTCGATAATTGGTTTTGATTCTGCAGAACCCTATGTTTTTGCAGTTGAAGATAAGCAGGCAGTAAAAAAAGATATCAAAATAGGTATTGTTTCAGATAATTTAGTAGAAATACTATCAGGTATAGAAGAAGATGATCAGATAATCACCCGAGGTCAAAATCGACTTACAGCCGGGGAAGAAGTTGAGGTGATTAACTAATGAAAATCTCAAACTTTTCTATTTCCCGCAGAATCACTACAGCAATGATAGTACTGTTAGTGGTTTTGATTGGGATTATAGCTTTTAGTCGCTTGAAAGTTGATCTTTATCCAGATGTTACCTTTCCCGGAGCTGCCATAGTAACTTCTTATTCCGGGGTTGGGCCAGAAGAAATTGAAAATTTAATTACAAAACCTGTAGAGAGTTCAGTTTCTACAGTTACCGGTGTTAAATCTGTTTCTTCCACCTCAGATACGGGCCAGTCAACAATTGTGGTCGAATTTGAATGGGGAACCGATATGGATTTTGCAGTTTTAGATTTACGGCAGCAGATTGATTTAATCAGTGGTTTTCTGCCTGATGAAGCAGAAGACACCCTCATCTTTAAATTTGACCCGGCAATGTTTCCAATTTTAAGTTATGGTATTACAGGAGAGCAGAACCTGGCAGATTTAAAAACAGAGGTTGAAGATAACATTGTTCCCCGTTTAGAGAGACTGCCTGGAGTTGCTCAGGTAAATTTAGATGGTGGTCTAACCAGAGAAATCCTGGTTTCTTTAGAAGGAGACAAGTTATATAATTATGGTATAGATTTTTCTACAGTTAATGGAATTTTAGCTCAGGAAAATGTAAATGTCTCAGCCGGTGAAATTCAGCGGGGCGACAGGAATTTATTAATCAGAACTATGGGTAAGTTTAACAGCATAGATGATATTAGAAATATCAACATTCCGGCCGGAAATGGAAATACAGTTAAACTTTCTGATCTGGGATCAATCCAGGATACCTATGCTGAAAGAAGTACTATTTCTCGAGTTAATGGTAATTCAAGTATTGGTCTTTCAATTCAGAAACAGACAGATGCCAATACTGTTCAGGCTGCCAATGCGGTTAAAGCAGAGATTGAAAAAATTCAGAATGAATATGATGATTTAAATATTATTACTGCAATGGACCAGTCTGATTTTATTGAGAAGGCTATTGAAAGTGTTCAGCGGAATGCTGTAATCGGTGGACTTTTAGCAGTATTAATTTTATTTATCTTTTTAAGGAATATAAGAAGTACAATTGTTATAGGAACGGCAATTCCAGTTTCCATTATAGCAACCTTTGTGCTCATGTTCTTTGCTGATTTAAATATTAATATTATTTCCCTGGGTGGACTTGCCCTGGGTGTCGGTATGCTGGTTGATAATGCGATAGTGGTGCTGGAGAATATTTATCGTTATCGGAGCATGGGTGTTGGTAAGATAGAAGCAGCTAAAGAAGGAAGTTCTGAAGTTGGAATGGCAATTACAGCTTCAACACTGACTACAATCGTTGTATTTTTACCTGTATTTTTTGTGGAGGGAATAGCAGCTCGATTATTTAAAGAGCTGGCCCTAACTGTTAGTTTCTCCTTATTTGCTTCCCTGGCAGTTGCCCTAACCTTAATCCCAATGCTTGCTTCTACATTTTTGAAAGTTAGCCAAAAAGATTTAGATAGAGAAAGCAAACAGGGATTTGTGACCCGCAACTACAAAAGAATGCTCGCATTTTCTTTGAACCACCGCTGGATAATTGTTCTAATTCTGGTTGTTTTACTTGCTGGAAGTATTGCGCTAGTTCCTGGTATAGGTACAGAATTTTTACCAGAATCAGATCAGGGAATGTTTACAATTTCTTATGATCTGCCGGCAAGTACAATTTTAGCAGAGAGTGATAATGTAGCTCAGTATACAGAGGATGTACTGGCTTCAATCCCTGAAGTTAAGACTGTTTTCAGCAGTGTTGGTTCAGCAGATATGATGGGAACATCTACCAGCAGTGATTCTGGTAATATTACGGTTCTAATGAAAGACCTTGACGAAAGAGATAGAAGTACAGATCAGATTATGGAAGAAGTAAGACAGCGCCTGTCTCTGCCGGATGTTAATTTCCAGGTTAGTACTCAGACTGGATTTGGCGGCGGTGGTGGAGGTGGAAAGCCGATCAATATTAAGCTGAAGGGTAATGACTTTGCAGTTTTAGAAGAATATACGACCCTTGCCAGAGAAGAGATGGAAAATATTGAAGGCTTAAGAGATATTAGTGACAGTTTTGATGAGGGAAGACCGGAACTTAGAATTCAGCTTAATCGTTCTCTAATGAGTCAGTTTGGTTTAAACGCCAGACAGATTGCCAATACTGTTCGGACTGCAGTCAGTGGTAGTGTGGCGACTCGTTATGAAGTTGCAGGAGACGAGTATGATATTCGAGTTCAGCTGCGGGAAAGTGATTTAAGTTCTGTTTCTCAACTTTCTAATTTAAATATTAATGCACCTGGTGGAATTCAGGTTCCACTTAAAAGGTTTGCCAATTTAGAAGTTGAAACCGGACCAAATCAAATTCTGCGGATTGATCAGGAAAGATATGCTGAAATAAATTCTGATTTATATAATATAGACCTTGGAACAGCGGTTGAAAGAATTCAAAATAGACTAAATGAAAATATTGAACTGCCGGAAGGATATGAATTCAGCTATGAAGGGCAGTTCCAGGATTTACAGAGCTCCTTCCAGAGTCTTGCCTTTGCCTTTTTGCTGGCAGTAGTTCTGGTCTATATGGTAATGGCTTCTCAGTTTGAGTCATTAATTCACCCGCTGATAATTATGTTTACAGTTCCTCTGGCTATTATTGGAGTAATCCTTGGTATTTATATTACCGGCAGTACTTTATCAGTAGCTTCTCTAATTGGTTTGATTACTCTGGCCGGAATAGTAGTTAATAATGCGATTGTAATGGTTGATTATATTAACCATCTAAGAAGAGAAAAGCAGGAAAAAAATAAAGCTATTCTTGAGGCGGCAGCAGTAAGATTGAGGCCGATTATGATGACAGCTCTGACAACCATTCTGGGGCTGATTCCACTTTCTTTAGGAAGAGGAGATGGAGGAGAGCTGGCCCAGCCAATTGCTGTTGTGGTAATCAGTGGTTTAACATTTGCTACTTTCTTAACTCTGTTTATCATTCCAATTTTCTATTCTCTCTTAACTTCATTTAGAGAGATTGTACTGGCAAAAATAAAAGGTGTAGATCGCTCAGAGTTGGAAGAAAAAATCTAATAAAGATATTAATTAAGAAGGTGTTCCTGATAAATAGCTCACTAAATTATAGTTTGCTGGGAGATACCTTCTTAATTTTCTATTCAGGTAAGCGGAAAATGTTTTCCAAAAGCTAAGAGCTAGTTTTTCTGCCTCAGGTTATTGTTTTTTTATCTTTAATATGTTAAAATTAAAGCTGTGTTGAATTATGGATATCTAGCAATATTTTACTTAACTACTGGAGGTGAGATTTAGATGTTTGTACTTAAGATTTTACATTTTATTATAGCAATTGGGGTCATTGTTGGTGTTTTACTGCAGTCAGGAAAAAGCGCCGGTTTATCTGGAGCAATTGATGGTGGTGCTACAACCTTTTTTGGTAAATCTGGCAAGAAAATGGAAGATAAGATCAGTAAAGCAACTACAGTAGCAGCAGTATTATTTATGATTAATTCTCTAATTCTGGCTATATTTTAAACTTCATAATTAAGTAATAACTAGTTAATGATATAATTAAAATTTAGTAATAGTAAAATCATCTAATATTAAAAGGGAAATTTTAAAGTTTTAAATGCAATACCAGATAAGATGCTATTAAAAATTAGCATATAAAAAATTAATAAGGAGGTTGGTGCATGAATTTTTATACACCTTTAGCAGGGATAATTGCCTTAATTTTTGCTTTTATTCTTGCTGGAAAAGTTAAAAAAGAGAGTATGGGAACAGATAGAATGGCCGAATTGTCAGATGCAATCAATGAGGGGGCTATGGCTTTTCTGGGCCGTGAATACAAAATGCTTGCAGTATTTGTTGCTGTAGTAGCTGTTATCATGGCGGTAGTACCTAATCTTGGTTGGCAGTATGCAGTTTCATTTATTTTAGGAGCATTTTTCTCTGCTCTGGCTGGATTTATTGGAATGCAGATTGCAACTCAATCAAATGCCAGAACAACAAACGCTGCCCGTTCAGGTTTAAATGCAGCTTTAAAAGTTGCTTTCTCTGGTGGTACTGTAATGGGAATGTCTGTTGTAGGTTTAGGAACCTTAGGTCTTGGAATTTTATATATGTTCTTTTCTCATAATGTAGAATTTATTAGAGGTTTTGCTTTTGGTGCCAGTTCTATTGCCCTGTTTGCCCGTGTTGGTGGAGGTATTTATACCAAAGCTGCTGATGTTGGTGCTGACTTAGTTGGTAAGGTAGAAGCTGGAATACCAGAAGATGATCCCCGTAACCCTGCTGTTATTGCCGATAATGTGGGTGATAATGTTGGTGATGTTGCAGGTATGGGAGCAGATTTATTCGAATCATATGTTGGTTCAATTGTAGCTGCAATGACTTTAGGTGTGGCTTTAAGTGTGGACCATGTTTTACTGCCGATGTTAATTGCTGCCTTAGGTATTATTGCAGCTATTATTGGTACTCGTTTTGTTAGAGCTAAAGAGGGTGGAAATCCTGCCAAAGCTTTAGAAAGAGGTACTTTAAGTGCTGCTGGAATTACAATTGTTGGTGCTTATTTTCTGGTAACCACATTGACTGGTGAAATTGGAATTTTTATCGCAATCATTGCTGGTTTAATCGCAGGAACTTTAATTGGTAGAATTACTGAATATTATACTTCTGAACACTATGGGCCGGTAAAACATATTGCCCGTCAGTCACAGACTGGTACAGCAACTAACATAATCAGTGGTTTATCTGTAGGTATGAGAAGTACAGCTCTTCCAATTTTAGTTATTGCAGTTGCTATTTATTTAGCATATAATTTTGCTGGACTTTATGGTATTGCAATGGCTGCTGTTGGTATGCTTTCTACAACAGGTATTACACTTTCAGTTGATGCTTACGGTCCTATCGCTGATAATGCCGGTGGTATTGCAGAAATGGCAGAGCTTGATTCTTCAGTAAGAGATATTACAGATAAATTAGACTCAGTTGGTAATACAACAGCTGCGATGGGTAAAGGTTTTGCAATTGGTTCAGCTGCTTTAACAGCTCTATCATTATTTGCAGCTTTCTCACAGGCAGTTGGTTTAGATTCAATTTCTTTAACCAATCCTCAGGTTATTATTGGACTCTTCCTGGGAGCTATGCTTCCTTTCTTATTCTCAGCGATTACAATGGAAGCTGTAGGTAAGGCTGCAGGAGAGATGATTGAAGAGGTAAGAAGACAGTTTAAAGAAATGCCGGGTATTATGGAAGGAACTCAAAAACCTGACCACAGAAAATGTGTTGATATTTCTACAACAGCTGCTCTAAAAGAAATGATTTTACCGGGTCTTTTAGCTGTAGTTGTGCCAGTAGTTGTTGGACTCTGGGATGTACAGGCACTTGGTGGTCTTTTAGCTGGAGCCCTTTCTTCCGGTGTACTCTTAGCTATCATGATGGCTAACTCCGGTGGAGCCTGGGATAATGCTAAAAAATATATCGAATCAGGAGCCTTTGGCGGTAAGGGTACAGAGACCCATGCTGCTTCAGTTGTTGGTGATACAGTAGGTGATCCATTTAAGGATACATCAGGTCCATCCTTAAATATCTTAATCAAATTGATGACCATTGTTTCACTTGTATTTGCTCCTTTATTCATGTAAAATTAATATAGTAGTAAAGGATTAATCACCCTCCTTGTAGTTAATGCTGCTGGGAGGGTTTTTTGATAGAAAGGTAGTGATTTAATGCCGGAAGTAGAAGATGGAATGTGTTTTGCCTGTGGAGAGAAAAATCCAATTTCTCTGCGGCTTAAATTTGAAGAAATTGATGAAAATAAAGTCAGGGCAGAGTTTATTCCCGGTGAAAACCATCAGGGATATAATGGAATAATTCATGGAGGGCTAACAGCTACTCTACTGGATGAGGCAATGGCACATGTAATTGGTTTTAAAGGAATAAAAGCTTTTACTGCTGAGCTGAATATTAGATACAGAACGGCTATAGAGATCGGAGAGACTTTAGAAATAATTGGAGAATATAAAAGGTCTAAGAAGTCTTCGATTGCCAGTGTTCACTATGCTCAGGCAGAAATTTTTGATCAAAAAGGAAATTTAAAAGCAAAAGCAGAAGCTAAATTTATTGAAGCTTAGAGAAACTTTAAGATTTTAAGAGGAGGAGATTTCAATGCAGAGAGAAGAAGCACTTAATTTAATGGAAGAAAATATTAAACAGAAGAATCTGCGCAAACACTGTCTGGCTGTGGAAGCGGTCATGGCTGAGCTAGCTGATTATTTCGATAAAGATCAGCATAAATGGCGGCTGGCAGGTCTTTTACATGATATTGATTATGAGGAAACCGCAGATCAGCCTGAAAAGCACAGCCAGCTTGGTGCGGATATGCTGGCAGAGATGGGAATGGAAGAAAAAATTGTTGAGGCTGTAAGAGCCCACAACGGAATGCATGAGTTACCTCGAAAAACATTAATGGCTAAGGCTTTATATGCAGCTGATCCCTTAACCGGATTGATTGTGGCTTCAGCACTGATTCACCCGGAAAAGAACTTAGAAGCTATTGATACAGAATTTGTTTTAAATAGATATTCAGACAGTTCTTTTGCCAAGGGAGCAGATCGAGATGTAATAGCTTCCTGTAAGGAGATGGATTTAGAATTAAAGGAATTTGTTAATCTATCTTTAAAAGCGATGCAGGATATTTCAGATGATTTAGGACTTTGATTTTGAATAAGATTAAGCTCAGAATCACCAAAAGATTGGGGATGATTATTAATGAGTGCCAGAAGTGAACTATTAAAAAGCTTACGAGAAGATGTACACCGTCCATTAACTAAAGAAGAGATTTTTGAAAAATTTGAAATAGCAAAAGATCAGCAGCAGATATTTTCAGACCTCCTTGATGATTTAATTAAGTCGGGTCAGATTTTCAAAAACTCTCAGGGATTATATGGGGTACCAGAAAAATTTAATTTAATCGGTGGTCGAATTGAAAAAATTGCTTCCGGAAATGCGTTTTTGATACCTGACGATCCGGAAAAAGAGGATATCTATATATCTTCAGCTAATATGAATGGAGCCATGCATAATGATAAGGTTTTTGTGCGTCCTGTCCATTCTGAGCGGGGTAAGAGTCAGGCAGGAGAAGTTGCCGAAATTATAGAGCGGGTAAATAATAAAATAGTAGGTAATCTGGAAAAATATAAAAACTATGGATTTTTGATACCTGATAATAATCGAATCTGTAATGATGTCTTTATTCCACCTGAAGCTTTAAACGGTGCTCAAAATGGCCAGAAAGTTGTGGCTAAGATAACCCGCTGGCCGGAAAAGAACAGGAATCCAGAAGGAGAAATCATTGAGATTCTTGGTGATAAGGATGATGCTGGTGTTGATATTGAGGCAATAATCCGTCAGCTTGATCTGCCGGGAGAATTTCCCGATCAGGTTTTAAATCAGATCGAAAATATTCCGGATCAGGTAAGCGAAAAAACTATTCAAAAAGATGATGAGCGCCAGGATTTACGTGATTTAAAGCTGGTAACAATTGATGGGGCAGATGCTAAAGATTTAGATGATGCAGTTTCGATTGAAAAATTGAGTAATGATGTTTATCGGCTGGGGGTTCATATTGCTGATGTAAGTCATTATGTGACAGAAGACAGTCCACTGGATAACGAAGCTTATTCTCGTGCCACCAGTATTTATCTGGTTGATCGGGTAATTCCAATGCTGCCTAAAAAACTTTCTAACGGAATCTGTAGTTTAAATCCCCAGGTCGACCGCCTAACTATGTCTGTTTTTATAGAATACAGACTGCATGGAAAACATGGGGTAGAGATAATTGACCATCAGATTACTAAATCAGTTATTAATTCAAATCACCGTTTAACCTATGATCAGGTTCAAAATATCTTAGAAAATGAAAACAGCAGTGAGCGCAAAGAATACAGTGATTTTGTTGAAGAACTGGAAATGATGAATGATTTAAGAGATCGGCTGCGTCAAAATCGTTTTGATGAGGGCAGTATGGACTTTAACTTTACTGAGGTTAAAGTTGAACTGGACGAAGAAGGGCATCCGGTTAATCTCAAAAAGAGGCACCACCGGGAAGCAGAACAGTTAATCGAAGAATTTATGATTGCCGCTAACAGAATTGTGGCTGCAGAAATGTCCTGGCGAGAGATGCCCTTTATTTATCGAGTCCATGAGGAACCGGATCTTGATCGGATGCAGCAGTTTAATGAATTTATTCATAACTTTGGTTATCGTCTAAAGGGAGTTAAAAATGGGGTTCATCCCCGGGCTCTGCAGGAAATTTTAGAGGATGTTAGAGGAAGCAAAGAGGAAAAAATTATTGAAACAGTAATGCTTCGCTCACTAAAAAAAGCTGTTTATTCGGAGAAAAATATCGGTCACTTTGGTTTAGGAATTACCCATTACAGTCATTTTACTTCACCAATTAGACGTTATCCTGATCTGACTGCTCACAGAGTAATTAAGGAAACTATTACAGAGGGTTATTTAAGTGACGAAAGACAGGATGAGCTGGATAATCAGCTACCTAAAGTAGCAGATCACTGCTCACTCCAGGAAAGAAGAGCAATGGATGCCGAAAGAGATTCAGTTGACTTAAAGAAAATTGAATTTATGGAAGATAAGATTGGAGAAGAATTTGAGGGTATTATTAGTGGAATAACCGGTTTTGGTATTTTTGTTGAATTAGAAAATACGGTAGAGGGTCTGGTTCATATTAAAAATCTGCGTGATGATTATTACCACTATGATGAACAGAAATATCATTTGATAGGAGAAAGAACTAAAAAGATCTATCGAATTGGTGATGAAGTAAAGGTAAAAGTTACAAAGGTTAATCGAGATGACAGGCAGTTAGACTTTGAACTGCTTGAAAAATTAAATTAAATAGAAATATAGGATTAAGGATGTGATAGTCATGGCTAAAAATAAGGATCAGGATATAGAGATTATTTCAAGGAATAAAAAGGCCAGACATGATTTTTATATAGAAGAAACTTACGAGGCTGGGATTAAGCTTAAAGGGACAGAGATTAAATCAATCCGAAATCACCGGGTGAATTTAAAAGATAGTTTTGCCCTGGTTGAGGAGGGCGAGGTTTATCTGCATAATATGCACATCAGTCCCTATAAAGAGGGTAACCGCTATAACCATGAGCCAGAAAGAAAAAGAAAACTTCTGCTTCATAAAAATGAAATCAGAAAACTGATTGGTTATACAACTCAAAAAGGTTATACTCTGGTGCCGCTGACACTTTATTTAAAGAAAAACCTCTGCAAGGTGGAACTTGCGGTGGCTAAAGGTAAGCAGCAGCATGACAAGCGAAGAGATATTGCCGAACGGACTGCTCAGCGGGAGATGGAAAAAGCCTTCCGCCGCCAGCAAAAAGGCGATTATTAACTTAAAATCCAGCTTGATTTAAAGGTCTAATTAATTCAAAAATATAATTTGACATTTCCTGACCTTTGAGTTATAATAATTATGCTGAAAAAGAAATAGTTATTCAGGGGGTGTTCTGGCTTCGCCTGGATGGTGAACCTTTTGGAAGCGGGCCGAGGAGTTCCTTTCACTCGTAAAACACTGGGAACTATAAAATTATCTGCAAACGATAATAATTACGCTTTAGCTGCCGCGTAGGCAGTTAACGCCTGAGCGGGTCCTGTCTGTGGAGTCGCCTCAGGTGTCATAAAAAGCAGACTAACCTTCTTCTGATGTCTGTAAGAAGAAGGGACATTTAACAGGCTGGCAGTAAGCAATCCAGTTCAGCGGAGTGCTTGCTGTGAGATTAAAAGCTGAACTACGCTCGTAGAAACTACTGGGTGAGCCATTTAGTACGTGGGTTCGACTCCCACCACCTCCACCAAATAAGTTTAATATTTTTTAATTTGAGAACCTGATTAGATCGGGTTCTTTTTTTAATGTCTATTAAATTATAGCCTCCTGTATTTAAGTTTGCCTGCAGGACATTTTGTTCTCAGGCAGGAAATCAATTGTTAATGGTTAATATATATATTAGATGGAGAGAAATGAGGTGTCCTTATGTCCAGGACAGAAATAAGAAATTATATATTAGAAAACAGACGACACTTAATAGATAAAATAATGGCTGAACAGATGGAGCTAAATCCAGAATTAAAAGCAAAATATAATTCAGCTATGCTGAAAAAAGCCCGAAGCGATACTTCTCATAATTTAAACTATCTGGCTCAGGCGGTATTTATAAACGAAAAAAGTATTTTTTCAAATTATTATAACTGGCTTTATACAGTCTTAAAGGAGAGAGGAATTGGGGTAGAGCTTTTAAAAAGTCATCTCCAGGCCATAAAAAATGTTTTGAAGCAGGAATTAAGTCAGGAGGATTTTAATTATCTTAGTGGCTTTTTAAATGAGGCAGAACAGAGCCTCAGCAGTCCCGAAAATCACTATCAGTCTTTTATTAGCGATGAAAATCACCTTAAAAAAGAGGCAGAAAAATATCTGGCTCTGGTAATCGAAATGGAGAGAGAAAAAGCTGTAAAACATATTCTTGATTTGGTAGACAGAGGAATTTCAATTGAAAATATTTATCTTGATATTTTTCAAATTACACAGTATGAAATCGGAAGGCTCTGGCAGCTGAATCAATTAAGCGTTGCTCAGGAGCACTATGCAACTTCAGTTACTCAGCTTGCGATGTCTCAATTATATCCAAAAATATTTAACTCTTTTAAAAAGGGTAAAAAAGCTTTAACCACCTGTATTGGAGATGAACTGCATGAACTGGGGATCAGAATGGTAGCTGATTTACTTGAATTAAGTGGCTGGGATACTATTCATCTGGGAGCAAATACTCCTGTTGGAGAGATTTTAAAATTATTAGAAGAGAAAAAAATAAATGTTTTAGCGTTATCTGCAACAATACCTAACCAGCTGGAGGAGACCCAGAGTTTAATCAAAGCAGTTCGCAATAATGACAAATTAAGTCCGGTTAAAATTATGGTTGGGGGCAGACTTTTTATGCAGAATAATGGCCTCTGGCAAAAAATTGGAGCAGATACTTTTGCCAGCAATGCTAAAGAAGCAGTAAAGGCGGCTGATGCTATTTTATGATTAAAACAAAGCAGCAGAACAGTGGCTTTATCCTGAAATTGGATGAGGACAGCGAGATTAAGGAAGTTATTTTTAATTCCAGAAAGGATCAAATCAGATTTGATTCGCAGAATTTCAGTCAATTTATTGATCCAGGCAGCCTCAAAAAGTATTTTTCAATTTTAAAAGAAGCCCGAGAAAAAGAGGTGGTTTTTGGTAGAGAAATTAATCTTCAGCTGGGAGAAAAAACAGAGTCATATATTTTTATTGTACTGAATAATTTAGCTGATGAGAGTATATTAATAGCTGCCAATCAATCTGAGGGTATAATTAAATACTATGAAGAATTAATGAAAATAAATAATAATTATGTAAATAATTTAAGACGCACTATTAAAGATAAAATTGAGCAGGAAAAACCTGTAGATGATGAAATTTACAATGAAATGAGCAGATTAAATAATGAGCTTGTCAATCTGCAGCGCCAGTTAAATAAACAGAATTTATTGTTGAAGGCAGAAAAAGAAAAATATCGGATCACCCTCTCCAGTATTGCTGAAGGGGTTATAACTGCTGACCAGGATGATCTAATTGTTTATTTAAATTCTAAAGCAGAAGAGATGCTCGGCTGGACTCTGTCAGAGGCCAGGGGTAAAGAATGCACAGATATTTTTAAAATATATATTGAGGAAAATAATGAACATGATTTAGAAATAATTTCAGATGAGCTTTCAAAGGCAGAAGAAGTAGAAATTTCGCTTTCCGAGCTGCTTTTAGAAAAAGGAGAAATTAACAACCAGGAGGCTCTATTAACTCCAAAAAATAATAAGATTTTTCCCATTGAATTTTCAGCTGCCTCGGTCGAGGAAAATCAGGGGAAGGTAATAATTTTTAGGGATATCAGCGAAAGAAAAGATATGGAAGCAAGACTTAGAAAATATGCCGCTACTGATCTTTTAACTGAAGTTTTAAATCGTCGTGCTGGATTAGATTATCTGCAGGAAGAAATGGAAAAAGCAGCGGCAAGTGAAGACAGCCTGTCGATCATTTTTATTGATGTCAATGATCTTAAACTGGTTAATGATAATTTTGGTCATCAGGAGGGAGATGAGCTGCTGCAAAAAGTCAGTGATATTTTACAGCATTCTCTGCGGCGAAATGATAAGGTGGTCAGACTGGGAGGAGACGAATTTTTACTTGTTTTACCTCAGAGTGACCGGGAAGCGGCCGAGAAAATCTGGCTGAGAATTAGAAAGAAATTTAAGCAGGCCACAGCAGCCAACTCTAAAGATTACAAAATAGCAGCCAGCCATGGTGCAGCCGAATACAGCCCTGATTATCAAAAAGATCTGGATCAGCTGATCAATGAGGCTGATCATGCTATGTATAAGGAAAAGAAAAAGATGAAATCTGCCGAAAATATAAGATAAAAAGATAAGTTTATAGTAGGAGGAGGAAGATAAATGCAGGAGATTGGCCTGGGGACAATGCTTTTAAATAATAGTATTGAAAATTATCTTTTAGCATTATTATTTCTAACTGCAGTATATTTAATTATAAAGATTTTTGATAAATTACTGCTGGGAAAAATGGATTTATTTGTCGAAAAATTTTCTCACTCTTTTTCAGTTTTACTAAAGAAAATAATCAAAAAACGAATTTATCCTCTGCTTTATTTACTGGCTCTTTTTTTAGCTTTTAATGAATTAAAAACCAGCAGTCAGATTGATAAATTTATTAATCTAATTTTGATGATTTTGACAGTAATTTTTGTTGTTTTAGCTACACTGGATATTATGACTTACAGCCTCAAAAAATACTGGTCAAAAAAACAGAGGAGTGAAGAACAGCAGAAGGTTTTAAGCATTACTCTATTTATGATTAAGTCTGTGGTCTGGGTTATTGCTTTTTTGTTCATTTTAGATAATTTAAATATTCAGATTACAGGTCTAATAACTGGACTTGGAATTGGTGGTATTGCGATTGCCTTTGCTGCTCAAAATATTTTAACAGATTTATTCAATTATTTTACAATATTTTTTGACAAGCCATTTGATATAGGAGATTTTATTATAACCGGTGATTATCGGGGTACAATTGAACATATAGGAGTTAAAACCACCAGGATCAGAAGTTTAAGTGGTGAACAGCTGATAATTTCCAATACGGATCTTGTTAATTCCAGAATCAATAATTACAAACGAATGAAGCAGAGAAGAATTAATTTTAGTTTTGGACTGACTTATGATACTCCGGTAGAAAAGTTGAGCCAGATCCCGGGGATAGTGGAAGAAACTATAAAATCTATTAATAAAACTGAATTTGATCGGGCCCATTTTGCTGAATTTGCGGCTTCAAGTCTGCTTTTTCAGGTGGTATATTATGTAAAAAGTAGTGATTATAAAGTATATATGGATATTCAGCAGCAGATAAATCTGCAGCTTAAAGAAAAAATGAAAGAACTGGGAGTGAATTTTGCATTTCCAACTCAAACTATTCATTTTGCTGATAAAGAAAATTTTCATTCCAGTCTGGAAAAGATTCAAAAAATAGAGGCTGAAAATAAAGCAGATGAGCTAAATGATGAACAGATAAATTAGTAGCGAGGTGAAAAAGATGTTAGTTGCCAGCTGTGAAATCAAATTATACTTGCCTGGAGCTTCAACTTTAAAAGATAAACGGCGTATTATAAAAAGTCTGCTGCAGAAGAGCAGAAATAAATTTAACTTCTCTGCAGCAGAGGTTGATGCTCAGGATTATATCCAGACTGCAGTCTTAGGGGTTGCAGTTGTGGGAAGTGATTATAAATATCTCCAGAGTGTAATGGATAAGTATCTTGATTTTGTTGAGTCTTTCCCCGAATTCCTACTTACAGATTTCGAAGTGACAATCGGCTGATAATTCATCTTTATTAATTAAAGATGCAGCTTCCTGGTCCAGCAGGATTGTAATCTGGGGATGAGTCTGAAGTAAAGAAGCAGGCACCTGAGTTGAGATTTTGCCGCTAACAGTTCTTTTTATAGCTTCAGCTTTTTCCTTCCCACTGGCCAGCAAAATAATTCTATCGGCCTTTAAAATTGTGGCCATCCCCATCGAAATTGCTTTTTTGGGTACTTCATCTTTACTGTCAAAATATCTGCTGTTAGCTTCGATAGTTTCTTCGGTTAAATCTACTACTTCTGTTGCTACATTTAAATTTTCGGCTGGCTCGTTAAAGCCTATATGACCATTAGAACCAATTCCAAGAATCTGCAGATCAATTCCACGGGCATTTTTTATAGACTCTTCGTAGTCCCGACACTCCTTTTCAAAATCTTCAGCGCCACCATTAGGAATATGAATATTTTCTCTTTTGATATTAATATCATTAAAAAAATTATCATTCATATAATAGTGGTAGCTGTTTGGATGGTCTGCCTCAAGTCCGCAATATTCATCCAGGTTAAAACTCTGAATTTCACTAAAATCTACTTCATCTTCTCTATACATTTCAATCAATTTATCATACATTGCCAGCGGTGTACCTCCGGTTGCAAGTCCCAGATTACTGTCAGGTTTTAAAGTGATCTGACTGGCGACCATTAAAGCAGCCTTTTTACTCATCGCATGATAGTCTTTTTCTACAATAATTCTCATTTTTACACATCCTTTTTAAAATTAGTCTAAGTCAAAGGTAAATTTAAATTTATAATTGTCATTACGGTAATAAGCAGAAGTATATTCAATGATCTCTGAGTTCTCATCTTTACTAATCTGTTCAAAATAGAGGCCGAGCATACCTTCTTTTACCTGCATTTTGTCTGCAATACAGGCATCAAAAATAACTGCCTCAACTTCAGCTTCTGCATTGCTCAGCTGAATATCATATTTGTCTTTTAATATTTTAAAGAGTGAGCTGTTTTCCAGTTCCTCTTTTTTTAAATCTTTAAAATTATTGAAGGCTAAATAGGTGTTTTCCAGCAGAAATGGTTTGTTTTCTATCAGTCTTAATCGCTCAAGTTTTAAAAGTTTTGTCTCCGCCCTTAAATTCATTTTTTCTGCAGCCTTACTGTCACTAACATCAGTATAACTTAAAATCTTTGTAGTATAATTGAGCCCTTTTTTCTCCATTTCTTTACTGAAGCTTAAGAGGGGAGAAATACTGTAGCTCTGCTGATAGTCAGTAACAAAAGTGCCGCTGCCCTGTTTTCTAATTAAATAGCCGTTATCCACCAGAATATCAACTGCCTTTTTGACAGTCATTCGACTGATATTGTGGTATTCGGCCAGCTCTCTTTCTGAAGGTAATCTTTCCCCAACCTCAAATTCTTCAGCTTTAACAGCATTTAAAATGCTTTCTTTGAGCTGATAATAGAGGGGAAGAGGACTATTTTTATTAATTTCCTGCATTTTCTACCTCCTTTAAGGAATATACAACATGTGGTCTATACCAATTATAATATAAAAAATTATTATCTGCAACTAAATGAGATAATAATTTTCAAAAACAGCTTAGAATTTAAAAATGATTCCGATTAAGGCAGCAGTACTTATGTAAATAATAGGATGTTTTTTAAACTTGCGGATGGCGGCAAAAATGATCAGCAGTAAAAATAATGATTTATAATCAAAAAGCTCGAGCAGGCTGCCGTTAAGCTGCAGATTCTGAAGCTGAAAAATCCCACCTCGGGCCAGTTCGAAGGCTGCTGAGGCAATTAATCCAGCAACTGCCGGCCTAATACCGCTAAAAGCTGATTCAACAAGTGGATGCTGATTAAACTTCCTAAAATAATGGGCTATGATGGTGATAATAATAATTGAGGGTGCTGCCAGTCCAGCTGTTGCAATAATTCCCCCGGGAATACCGGCAGTATTAAAACCGATAAATGTAGCAGTGTTAATCCCGATAGCTCCTGGAGTTGATTCGGAAATTGCAATCATATTCAGCAGCTCTTCGGCAGTCATCCAGCCGTATTTTACAATTAGATCCTGTAAAAAAGGGAGAGCTGCCAGGCCTCCACCTAAAGCAAAGAGTCCCACTTTAAAAAATTCTAAAAACAGTGTAAGATAGATCATTATTCATCACTTCCCTGATTATCATTCTGATAATTATAATAAGCATTCTGCAGATTGCCTCTAAAATACTGAATTAAAATTCCGGCTGCAGCTGATCCCAGAATAACAAAAACAGGTGAGATATTAAAAACAACCAGCAGCAGAAAAGCCAGTAAAAATATCAGCAGGCTGACTTTAGTTTTATCAGATTTCTGCCACATTTTAATTACTATATCAATAATCAGAGCCACTACAGCAATTTGTATGGCAGCAAAAGCATGCTGAAAAAGATCAATTTGCTGAAAACGCTTAAAAAATGTGGCAATAAGCGTTATAATAATAAGTGAGGGCATAATAAAACCGGTAGTTGCTGCCAGAGCACCTTTAACACCTCTGAGGCTGTATCCGGTCATAGTCGCAGTATTAACTGCAATGATTCCTGGAGTGCTCTGCCCGATTGCATAATAATTGTAGATATCTTTTTCTTTAATCCAGCCTAAATTATCAACGAGTTCTCTTTTGATAATCGGCAGCATAGCATAACCACCGCCAAAAGTAAAAGAACCAATTTTAAAAAATATCAAAAAGATCTTAAGTAGTTTATTCACTATTTATCCAACCTCCGCTTAATATTATAACACAACAGAAAAGCTTAGGCGAAAATTTATTCTAAACCAAACGATTTAAAGGCTGAATAAAAAGGATAATAAAAATTTTTAGAGAATAAATATATATAGCCTTTAATTTCTAATTTTAAGCTTTGAAACTGAAAGGAGGTTTTTCTTATGGCAGAATTAGTAGGAATTGTTGTAATTGTCTGGGCCGTTGTTTACTTTTTTGACAGAATGGCTCCATAATAAGGCTTCATAAGAAAAATTTGAAGGGAGGAATAAGTTAATTTCTCCCTTCTTTATCATTATAATAAAATTAGAAAATAAATTATACTTTATTAGGAGAGTAATGATGTCTAAGATCAAAGAAAATTTTAAGATTATATTTTTATTAATCAAAAAAGATTTAAAAGAATCTCTTAAAAATCGAACAGCACTGATGATTATTATGCTGCCGTTATTTGCCTCACTAATGTTTTCACTGGTCAGCTCACAGCAGTTAGTGCGTAATTTCGAACTTGCTGTAAGTGGTCAGGAAAGTCAGGGACTTATTTCATTTATTAATAATAATTTTCAAAACTTTAAGGTTGAAGAATATCCGGATCTAGAGGCTGGAAAAGCGGAGACAGCAGCAGGTAATATAGATGCTGCTATTAACTATAAACCGGAAGCAGAAAATATTGAAGATCGCTATCAGATTTATCTTGACAGTCGGGATACAGTTAATTTTTTTATTTTAAGAGAAAATATTTCTCAGTTATTATCAAGTTATCACAATTTGAGTAATGGTCCTCAGTTTGATTTTAATTCTGCTGCGGAAGTTGATGGAACTAGCGCTATTTTACCGGTCTGGTTAACCGTAACAATTACCATGATTGGATTAATGCTGATTTCTGCTTCCTTATCGGAAGAAAAAGATAACAAAACTTTAGCAGCCCTGCTGGTTACAAAAGTAAATATTTATCAGGTGGTCACTGCCAAAAGTTTATTTGCCCTGATTCTTGCTTTAATAACTTCAACTTTAATGGGGGCTTTAAATGGAGTGTTAACAGTTGGTTTTAAAAGACTGTTATTTGCATTTATAGTCATTTCAATTGCCACCTTTGTTTTTAGTGGGCTCGGTTTAATCATTAGTCTGTTTAGCAAATCACAGTCATCATCCAGATCAATTTCTACTGTAATCTATTTTCCGATTATATTTCCAGCTCTGGTGGCAGATGTTTCTCCTCTAACACAGAGACTGGCTCTCTTTTTTCCCACTCACTATCTTTACCAGGCTCTGGATAAAGTTCTGGTTTATCAGGGTGGAAGAATTCAGCTTTCATTAGAATTGTTATTTTTAAGTATTTTTGCTCTGGTATTTTATTTAATTATTTTTATTTATATTAGAAAGGCTGATTCTCTTGTTGAATAAAACTAGTATTTTTCTAGCCGTAATTGTAATAATTTTAGCAGCTCCTGTGCTTCAGGCTGAGGAATTTAAGAGTCCAGAAGCATTTACAGAATATATTTATGCCAATTATGCAGAAGAAAATTTTGAAGAGGTTTTTAATAATTTTGCAGCTGAATTAAAAAGAATAATAACAGTAGAAGATTACCTGGAATTTCAGCAGCAGAATTTTAAAAAATATAAGTTGGAATATCAGGAAATAGAGGTTTCTGCAGCTGAGGAGATTGATTTTGAAAAAATTAAAGATAAATTTGACTACGCACAGGATTTTGGTGATTATTATCAGCTTCAGGTAAGTTATTTATTAAAATTTGATCATTTTGGTCAGCGGGAAGAGCGCTCCGAGAAAAAAGTTTATATCAGAAAAATTAATGCTGACTATCAGCTTTTCTGGGATTATCAGAGTGCTTTTAATGATGACCAGGATCAGACAGGAGCTGGTCAGGATGAATAGTCCGATTATCGAAATTAATAATTTAGAAAAAACATTTTCAGATTTTAAAGCTCTGCATGGAATTAATCTTAAAATAAACCAGGGGGAGATTGTAGGACTTCTGGGACCAAATGGTGCCGGAAAAACAACTACCCTTAAAATTTTGATGGGTCTGCTTAAATCTGATCAGGGAAGTATTAAAATAATGGGAGAAACAATTGAAGGTCGGCTCCCAACCTGGTTGAAGGAAAAAATAGGTGTGGTCTTTGAAGAAAGCAACCTTTACCTGCGGCTTAATGCGCTTGATAATCTTAATTTGTTTGCCGGTATTAATAATGTAAGTACTGACCGGGTGAGTGAATTACTGGCTGAATATCAGCTGCAGGATGCTGCTAAAAAAGAAGTGCGAAATTTTTCTAAAGGAATGAAAAAAAGATTGATGATCTGCCGGGCGCTGCTGGCTGAGCCTGAAATTTTAATTTTAGATGAAGCTACAGGTGGGTTGGACCCAATTTCTGCAGAAATTATTCGGAAAAAGGTTCTAAGTTTAAAAAATGAGGGGAAAACTGTAATTTTAAGCACTCACTATCTGGAAGAGGCGGATCGACTCTGTGACCGTGTTGCCTTTATAAATCAGGGAGAGGTTCTGGCAGTTGACAGCCCTTCAGTATTTAAAAACAGCCTGCAGAAAAAATATCTGGAGCTTGAATTTTTAGCAGATTCAGCTTCTAAACCGGCTGAAATTAGAGACTTTTTGGAACCAATTCTGGATTCAACTGACAGCTACAGACTGGAAGAAGGAGTTTTAAAACTCCAGTTGAATATTGATCAGCAGCTTTTTAAAAAGGCTGAGGCTGCTGCCTTGAAATTTAAACTGCTGGATTTAAATAAAGTTGAAGCGGATTTACAGCAGGTCTTCAACAATTTTAATAACTAATTCCCGGGGGAGATATAATGCAGAAGCTTGCACCTGATTTTGATTTTTTATTTAATAATTTAAATAAAATTGCCTATATTTTTACTGATCCAGTTCATTTTGGACCGGTAAATCAAAGAATGGCTGACTTTTGTGACCGCAAAATTTCTGAACTGGAAGGTGAATCTGTGGCAGAGATTCTGAATCAAAAAAAGGTTGAATCTGTTAAAAAATTTAACCAGAATATATTTAAAGAGGGTCTGCGCCAAAGTGCTAAAATGGAAATTGAAATAAATAATCAGCTTTATACTATTGAAGTTGATACAATCCCCCATCATAATCAGGCGGGTAAGGTTGATTATCTGCTCTGTCTGGCTGAAGATATTACTGCTGAGCTGGAAAAGGAAAAAAGATTTTACAGAAATAAAAAAAGATACAGCAGTATTTTCAAAAAAGCACCGCTTGCTTTTGTAGTTTCAGATCGGGAAACAAATATTATTGACTGGAATGAGAAGGCAGAAGAAATTTTCGGCTGGAAAAAGGAAGAGGTTATCAATAAAAACTTCAATCTTATTGTTGCAGAAGACTCTTATTCAGAAATAACTGAAGTTATAGAGAATGTTTTTGAAGGCCAAAAAAGTTACAATGTAAATAAGAATATTGCTAAAGATGGCAGTGAGCTTTATTGTGAGTGGAATACTGCTTTAATTAAAGATAAAAATGATAAAATTCTAGAAATAATTTCTATAGCCCAGGATATCAGCGAAAAAATTGAAAGTGAAAAGCGGATCCAAAATCAGAAAGAGGAATTGAAATACAGTGAACTTAGGACTCAGTTTTTTGCAAATATTTCTCATGAACTAAAAACACCTCTAAACCTGATTTTTTCCAGCCTTCAGCTGCTGGAATATAAAATTAAAAACACTGAATTTGAGCAGAAAAATAATTTTGATAAATATCTGGGCTCAATTAGAAATAATGGCTTCAGACTGCTGCGGCTGGTAAATAACTTAATTGATATAACTAAAATTGATGTAAACACCTTTCAACTGCATCGAGCTAATTTTGATATTATTGAATTAATCAAATCAGTTGTAGAAAGCAGTCGCGATTATTTGGAGGCGAAAAGCAGAAATTTCCGATTTGAAACAAATCTAGATTCAGAAATAATTGCCTGTGATCCCTTTAATATTGAGCGGGTAATTTTAAATTTAATCTCAAATGCTGTAAAATTCACAGCAGAGGGAGATGAGATTTTATTAAGGATTGAAAAAGAAGATAGCTGGATTAAAATTTCTTTAAGGGATACAGGAATCGGGATCAAAAAAGAGAATCAGGATATTATTTTTGAACAGTTTCGGCAGGTGGATCAGAGTTTTAATAAAAAGCGCGAGGGAAGTGGAATTGGGCTCTCTCTTGTAAAATCTATTGTAGAAATGCACGGAGGTAAAATCACCTTAGACAGCATTTATGGAATGTACAGCCGCTTTAATGTTTATTTACCTGCAGAAACTATTGATGAAAAAACATTAACAGCAGAAAGTTACTCAGCTGATAGTTTATTAGATAAGGTAGAGTTAGAATTTAGCGATATTAATTATATTTAGAAGTAAGGAGGGGTTTCCTTGTCAGTTCCCAGAAAATTTGGCATTGCAATTTTAATAATTATTTTATTTATATTAACACTGAGCAGTAGAGCTGCAGCTCAAAATACAATCTACTTTAATGGTAATGATATTACTTCGGAAATAAAAACAGTAAAGCGTGAAGGTGAGCTGCTGATAAAAGCAAGGGACCTGGCGGAATTACTGGATGCAGATTTAACCTGGAGACCTGCTTTAAAATCACTGGAGATGGAATCGCAGGAGGTTACAATTAAAATTATGGCTCAGAGCCGTTATATTCAGATCGGGAATGATGCCTTAAGGACAGAAGCCGGTCTGCAGCTTGTTGATAATCAGGCTTATATTCCCCTGGCAAAATCGATAGAAGCTTTTGGTTATCTGCTTGAATATCAGCGAGACAAAGAAAAATTATATATTTTTCAGCCAGAAACCACCATTAGTAATGTATCCTGGCAGGAAGATGGAAACCAGCTTCAGATCAAAATGGATGAGATAACCCCGTATAGAATTCTACATAGTGAAGATGGAAGTGAAATTACTATCGAAATTGATAAAGCAGAAATTGACCAGGAATTTAGTGATAATATTTCAAACAATAATTATTATTTAAAGGTTGTTAATGTTCCTGATAAGGCTTTATTGAGGCTGGTTATTAAAAGTAGAACTCCTATTCCATTCCAGATAGATGGAGGAGTTTATGAGCATGAAGACTCTCTGGTACTCAGTTTCTTACCTCAGCTTAAAGATATCCGAATTAATGAAGATAATATTTTAAGTGTTGAGGCGACTGGAAAAATACCTGATGCTCGGACCAAATATATTTCTGAAAGCAAAAAAATGATTATAGATATTCCTTCAGTAGTTATAGGTAACTTTGATCTTGATATTGAAGAACATCCTTTGATCAAGGATATCAAAGTAAAACAGCATGATTTAGATCCTGTGATTTTAAGAATTGAAGCTACAATGGTAAATGGTGATATTTTTAAACCGATCAAAAGAGATAAAAATAATCTGCTGGCATTTAAACCGGGTCAGCGCTCGGAAATTACAGATCTTCAATATGCTGATGGAAGTTTTAGTTTCAAATCTTCTTCAGCCCTGAATCCGGAACTGTTTTTACTGGAAACTCCACCCAGGCTGGTAATGAATCTTTATCATGTTGACCGTGGTAGTGGAATTAGGGATAAAATAGAGGTCAATAATTCTTTAATAAAAAATCTGAGAACTGCAAGATTTGATGAGCAGACAGTTAGGATTGTTGCTGATCTGAAAGAGCTTACTGGGTATGAATGGGTGGAGGAACAGAAAGACGGACTCTATCAGTACACAATTAACTTGAAAAATAAATTTCAGGAAATTGAAACTAAGGATAATGAAGATTATCAGTATCTGAATATTTTAATGAATGGCAAAGCTGAGTATGAGGTTAAGAAATTTAATTATCCTCACCGAATTGTTGTTGATTTTAAAAATACTTTAAATAATTTAGATAAAATTGATTCGATTGCTAAAAGTTCGTTAATTAAAAATATTAGAAGTAGTAATTATCAGTTGGAAGGAGAGGAAGTCACCAGGCTTGTATTTGAATTGAATGATTATTTCAGCCATCAGGTTGAGACATATCAGGATCAGCACGGAATAAAAATTGCTCTGGCTAAGCACTATTTGAATCAAGAGATGGAAGAAAAACGAGAATTCGAAAGGCGGCTGATAGTAGTTGATGCAGGTCATGGAGGTTTTGACCCGGGAGCAATAGGAGCTACCGGTCTAAAAGAGAAAGTTCCTAACCTGGCAATTGCTAGAGAGATTGCCAGACAGCTGACAGATAAAAATCACGAAGTGCTTTTAACCAGAAATTCAGATCAGTTCCACTCCTTACAGCAGAGAGTTAAATTTGCCAATGCATGTAATGCTGATTTATTTATAAGTATTCACGCCAACTCATTTAATAACCCACAAACAGGTGGTGTAGAAACATATTATAATCAAAATGAGGATAATCAGAATAGATTTCTGGCAGAAAAAATACATGATAAACTCGGTCGGGGTCTCAGTATTTATGACCGTGGAATTAAAGAAAGCAACTTTTATGTTATCAAATATACTAAAATGCCTTCTGCTCTAGTTGAAGTAGCCTTTTTGAGTAATCCCAAGGAGGAGAAGATGCTTCAAACAAGAGATTTTCAAAAACAGGCAGCATCACTTATTACAGAAGGAATCCTTGATTATCTTGAAGAGAATGGGGGAAGATAATATGGCTGCCAATAAGACTATCTTAAGTCCTGCTCAAAAAAGAAAATTGCTGCTTGTTTTAAGGCTGTTACTACTGACAGCAGCAGTATTCTACCTTCTTTTTCTCTTTTATAATAATTTCTCTGCCGATAATAAGCTTGCAGTTTATTTTTCAACTAAAGATGCTAATTATCTGCGGCTGGAAGAGAGAGAGATTGACCAGGACAAAGATTTGTATCTGCAGATATTTGAAGAACTTAAAGCTGGACCGGAAAGCAGTGAACTGGGGGGAACAATTCCTGACGGTAGTCAGCTGCTTGAATATGAGATAGAAGGTGAACTGATTGTCTTAAATTTCAATCGGGCTTTAAAGGATAACCACTGGGGGGGTAGTGCTGGAGAATTACTTACTGTTTATTCAATTGTAAATTCTTATACTGCCCTGGATCAAATTCAGAAAGTCAGGATATTGATTGAAGGGGAAGAAGTTGAAAGTCTGGTTGGTCATCTTGACTTAAGCCAGCCCTTGATGTACAATCAAAAACTAACTGAGGGTAGTTAATTAAATAATTAGGAGTTGGTTTTGTTGGAAGACTCAAATAGAGCACTTGGGCTGCTGGATTCAGGTGTTGGAGGCCTGACAGTTGCTCGCGAGATATTTAAACTGCTGCCAGAAGAAGATATTATTTATTATGGTGATACTCTGCATCTTCCTTATGGACCGAAAGATTTAAATCTAGTCAGGGAATATGTAGAAAAAATAATTAACTATTTGATTACCGAAAAAAATGTCAAAGCGGTTGTTATTGCCTGCAATACAGCTACTTCTGCAGCTCTAGAATATGTACAAAACAAATTTGATATACCAATTTTTGGAATGATAAAAAGTGCTGCTGTTAAAGCAGTAAAAATCAGCAGCAGTCAAAAAATTGCAGTTATTGGCACAGAAGGGACAGTAAACAGTCGTGCCTATCAGGAGGCAATATTGAAGCTGAACAGTGGAGCTGGTCTCTACGCTGAGGCATGCCCGGAATTTGTTGATCTGGTAGAAGAAGGTAAATTTGACGGTCCTGAAGTCAAAAAAACTGCCAAAAAATATCTGCAGCCGCTCAAAGAAGTTAAAGTTGATTCTTTAATTTTGGGCTGTACCCATTTTCCTTATCTAAGTCCAGTTTTGGCAGAGATAATGGGAGCTGAGGTAACCTTAATTAACCCTGCCCATGAGATGGCAGTTGAGGTTAAGGAAACTCTAAATAAAATAGGCCTGTTAAAGAATAAAGCTGCAGCTGAGGCTGAGCATAAGTTTATTGTGAGTGATCAGAGCCGAATTTCTAGAAGGTTTTTGGAACATGGACGCAGATTTTTAGGCCTGGAAGCATTAAAATTTAAAGAAGAAAATATATTTAGTCAAGAATTCAAATGGGAGGAAATTATATAATGCGTAATGATGGAAGAAAAGTAAATCAATTAAGAGAAGTTGAAATTACCAGAAACTATACCAAGTATGCCGAAGGTTCTGTTTTAGTTGAAACCGGTGATACTATGGTCTTATGTAATGTATCTATTGAAGACAGTGTTCCCTACTTTTTAAGAGGTCAGAATAAAGGCTGGTTAACTGCAGAGTATTCTTTACTGCCCAGAGCCACCCAGGATAGAAATATTAGAGAAGCTGCCAAAAGGAAATTAAGCGGCAGAACTCAGGAGATTCAGCGTCTGATTGGCAGGAGCTTAAGAGCAATTATTGATCTTGATAAAATGGGAGAGCGCACAATCTGGGTAGACTGTGATGTCCTGCAGGCTGATGGTGGAACCAGAACTGCTTCAATTACCGGTGCCTATGTTGCCCTGGTAGATGCAGTTAATTTTATGCTTGCTGAAGGTAAGCTGGAGGAAAATCCTTTAAATGGTTATATGGCAGCCACAAGTGTGGGCATAGTTGATGGAACACCAATGCTGGACCTCTGCTATGAAGAGGATTTTAAGGCTCAGGTGGATATGAATATTGCAATGACAGAAGCAGGAGAAATTATTGAGATTCAGGGAACAGCCGAAGAACATCCTTTCAGCAGAGATGAGCTTGATCAGCTCTATGATCTGGCAGAAAAGGGGATTTTAGAACTAATAGAAGAACAGAAGCTGGCCCTGGTGGGTGAATAGTATGGAAAAAATTATTATTGGCAGCGGTAACCAGCATAAGATTGAAGAAATTAAGGCTTTCTTTGCTGATCTTAACTTTGATTTTGAAGGTCTTGACCCGGAACTTGATCTACCGGAGGTTGTAGAAGATGGAAAAACTTACAGAGAGAATGCCCTAAAAAAGGCAAGGCAGAGGGCAGAAGAACTTGATCAGATTGTACTTGCTGATGATTCAGGTCTTTCTGTAGACTATCTGGATGGAGCCCCCGGAATATATTCGGCTCGTTTTGGGGGAGAGGATTTAGATGACCAGCAGAAATACTTAAAAATACTAAAGCTTTTAAAAGGACAGCCAGAAACCAAAAGAAAGGCAGCCTTTATTTCAGTGATCGCTCTGGTAGATCCTTTTAGAAAGATAGAAATTACTGCAGAAGGTCGATGTGAAGGTATTATTGCTGAGGAGCCTGCCGGTGAAAATGGTTTTGGCTATGATCCTATCTTTTATCTACCTAAATATGGCCTGACTATGGCCCAGATCAGTCAGGATGAAAAGAATAAAATTAGCCATCGAGGACGGGCATTAAAGAAAATGAAAACCAAACTAAAAGAGAGCTACAACTAAAAAATAGAAGCTTTAACCACTTAATCTATTCTAAAGGTTGATAAATGCCGTTTTTCTCTTTGACCGAAAGCGGCATTTACTATATACTATTAATTGTCGTCGCGAAAAAAGTTATTAATTTTTGCGGCACAAAACACGTCGGAGCGTGGCGCAGTTTGGTAGCGCACCTGCTTTGGGAGCA
>Ga0208153_100121_pt1 | contig 34734 bp, 26 predicted proteins | sample Wag42014_10_18_FD_187331 | JGI IMG/M metagenome (GOLD analysis project Ga0208153, IMG submission 187331) | Deep subsurface shale carbon reservoir microbial communities from Ohio, USA - Utica-2 Time Series 2014_10_18 (SPAdes) (version 2) ... | reverse complement strand
AGCTTCAACACTGGTAACATTATCCCAGGAATTGCTGCCATCCTTATTATTTTCTGTACTTAAAGTAATTGTTGAGTTCTCAGAACCTTCCACAAGTTTAACCATCATTGAAAAATTATATTCTTTGTTTTCTTCAACAATATTATGAATGTCAAGACTTGGTCCATTCCAATTTTGAGTTCTGCCCCTGACCAACAGACTCTGACTGCCGCTTACTGCAGCAGAATCAATAACTTTTAGTACTACTCCTTTACCTCTAGGCTTCCAGCTGCCCATCCCAGCTTCAAAATCAGTTTGATAGACTACTTCGGCAGCTGCTGAAGCTGAAAATAATACAGCAGAAAGTAAAATTAAAATTACAACTAAAAACACATCCTGTTTGATTTCTCTTATAAAGTTCATTTAAATCCCCCTGGTTAGAATTATTCCTTAACTTAATTTTCGCAATATTTATCTATATTAAAAAGAGAAAACTTATCAAAAGCAAATTTAATTCTGCTTCAATAAGCTTTCTCTTAAGTTGTTAAGAAAATATTAAGCTTTAAATCAAATTTATTCTTTTACTCCACCAAGGGTCAGACCATGGACAAAGTACCGCTGCAGAAATGGATAAACAACTGCAATTGGCACTGTAACAATAATAGTCATAGTTGCTCTAATAGCACGGGGAGTAATCTGAGCAGATTGAGCTGAATTTGATAAAGCCTGCTGCATTGAGCCTGACATTGAATTGGCGGTAGCCAGAACTTTCATCAGCTCATACTGTAAAGTTGAGAGAGCTGGATTGGACGAGTTATAGAGGAAAACATCCCACCAGGCACTCCAGTGATAAACTGCTGTAAAAATAGCAATTGTTGCCAGTACAGGTTTACTCAGAGGTAAAATAATTTTTAAGAAAATAGTAAACTCTGAGGCACCATCAATTTTAGCTGATTCGATTAAACTTTCTGGTAAACCATTGATATATGTTCTAACAATAATTAAGTTAAAGGCTGCTACCAGTCCAGGCAGGACATAAACCCAGAAGTTGTTAGTTAAACCAAGCCGCTGGTAGAGGAAGTAAGTTGGTATCAACCCTCCCTGAACATACATTGTTAGAACATAGATAAAGGTAATAAACTTTCTTAAAACAAAATCTTTGCGGCTGATTACATAAGCCAGCATCGCTGTTAAAAAAGTTCCAAAAACTGTTGTCAAAACAGTTCTGGCAATAGAAACACCTGCTGCATGAAAAATTTGTTGATCTGTTAATAATGATTCATAATTAAAAGTTGTAAATTCACGCGGCCAGAGATAAATTCCACCTTTAATACTGTCTCTTCCCTCATTAAACGAAATTGCCAGTGTGTTTAAAAATGGATAGAGAGTCACAATAATTAAAGCTATTAAAAATGTATAAATAAATAGATCTAATAAAATATCATCCCAGCCTCTTTTTTTGGCTCTGATCATAAGAATTTATTCCTCCTTTTAAAGTAATCTTTCCTCGCCCATCATTTTAGCTATTTGATTGGCACTAAAAACTAAAACAATACTAACTAAACTTCTAAAAATACCTGCTGCAGTAGCAAAAGAATAACGCATCATTTTCAGGCCAAAATCAAGCTCAAAAATCCTAAAAATCCTTGAATATTCAATTACTCTTCCATTGCTGAGCAGATAAATCTGCTGGAAGCCCATATTCATCAAGCGGCCAACATTGATAATTAATAAAATTATAATAACAGGTTTTAAAGCTGGTAAGGTGATATATCTAATTCTCTGTAATCTGCTGGCACCATCAATTACTGCTGCTTCGTATAAACTTGGGCTGATTGAAACTATTGAGGCCAGGTATAAAATTGCTCCAAATCCAACTGTTTTCCAGACATGAGAGGCTCCAACTATCCACCAAAAAAGTTTTGGAATTCCCATAAACATAATAGGAGAATCGACAATTCCCAGATTCAATAAGAGATCATTTACAATTCCATTAGTAGAAAGAGCATTCATCACCAGGTTAGCACCTACAACCCAGGAAATAAAATGGGGTAAATAAGAAATTGTCTGGGTGATTTTTTTGAATTTAGCAAATCGTACTTCATTTAAAACCAGGGCAAGTAAAATTGAAAAAAACATACCTGATAAAAGCTTAATTATACTCATAGCCAGTGTGTTTCTTAAAACATCAAAAAACACTGGATCTGATAAAAGTAATCTGAAATTCTCTAAACCAACCCAGGTCTGCTCAAAAAATGAATTCCCCGGCCAGTAGTTTTGAAAGGCCATTAACCAGCCCCATAAGGGTATATATTTAAATATAATTACATAAATTATAAATGGAAGTGACATTAAAACTAAGGCTTTCTGCTTCCATAGTTTCTGCCAGAAAGTATCTCCACTGCTATTCACAAATATTCCTCCTTCAAGATTTGTACTAATTAATCAAAAAATATAAAATTTTTATTTAGGAGCAGGAAGCTGAGCTTCCCACTCCAATCATCAATGATAAGCTTATAAACTAGTTTTTACCAGTTTTCCATTCTCCAGTCAATCTGTTTTTGATATTCTTTAATTTGAGCATCCATTAAACCATTAATCTGTTCAGTATAAGCATCCCAGTTAGCTTCGAACTTCTCTGTCGAATCCATTACCAGAGTTGGAACATGCTGTACTAAAGCGTTAGTCATTCTTGTTGATTCAATCTGAGCTTCAGAATTTGTAGGTAAGGTAATTGTCCAGAGTGGGAAATATTTTCTGTCTTCAAATGGCTTATTATATAGTCCTGTAAAGGATTTAACCCCATAGGCATCCATTACTTCTTTTTCCGCTTCTGAACTGTTTGCATAAATTGCACTCGGCTGTCTGCTGGGCATAAAACTGTTTCCATTAGGACCAAGACCAGTTAGACTTGGGAAGGCATTATAGAAATAATGACGGCCAAAAACATCTCTAACCCAGGATGGATCCTGGAACTTTTTAAGCTGTTCTTCAGTGCGGTAGAACTTTCCATTTTCATCTACCTGATAGTGCTCACCTTTAATACCCCATTGAATTAAACGCTGTGTTTTTAAACTAACAAGATAGTCTAAGTATTTAATTGCAGCCACTGGATCTTCACAGGCAGTTGTAATACCCATACCCTGTGTAGTCTGAACATATGGCTTATCTCTCATATGCTCTTCAACAATTGGATCATAGGTCACAGGGAAAGGTACCATAATGCTGTCGGGTTTTTCATTAATTAGAACTTCCTGAGCCTGCTGAACCTGCCAGTACTGGTTAAGTGTTCCTAAAACCCGACCGGAACTGATTTTTTGTAAATACTGGTCAAAGTTAGAAACAAATGCTTCTTGATCTACAACACCTTTATTGTACATTTCATTTAATTTCTTATAATAATATTTTTCAGTGTTACTTCCATAGTAAGGTCTAACTACATATTCGCCACCTTCTTTAACTGGTACAAATCCACCTTCATTTGGATAACCCATTAAGTGCATAGGACCATTGGTGGTTGCAAATCTTCTCCAGCCATCAAATAAAGTAGTATACCCAATTGTTTTTTGCCCATTATACTCAGGATGTTCTTTTTGATATTCTTCAATTAACTTAAAATACTGATCAAATGATTTAATTACAGGATAATCATTTGCTTCCAGTACTCTTTTATTAATGAAAAATCCTACTGATGGATATCTTCTTTCAGCTGGCTCAAAAGGAATGGCTAACTGAGGCAGGTAATAAATATTACCATCATCTTTTTTTAGAGATTCCAGATGATTTGCATAATATTTTTTGATGTTTGGAGCATGTTTTTCGATTAAATCATTCAGTGGAATTAAAGCACCTGCTTCCACAAATTTGTCAGTAAAATGAGCTGCTACCAGCATATCAGGATAATCCTGACTGGCGATCATTAAACCAACTTTCTGCTCTAAATCTCCAACAAGATATTCTCTGTTCAGCTTAACACCAGTTTCTTCCTGAATAATGTCACCAACAATTGATGAACCAGAATAATCAGGTAAGGAAACAGAAATAAAAACATCGAATTCCTTTAAATCATCCTGGGCTGCTGCTGCAGCTGTAAAAGCTAAAGACAGAACCAACATTAAAATTAAAATACTTAAACCTTTCTTCAAAATAAACCCTCCTTATAATTTTGATGTATATTTGATAAAATTGAATCAATTTTATCCGAAAATTAAGAATCACATAGACTAATAAATTCTAAAATTGCCGCTTAAGGCCAGTAAAGCAAATAAATAAAGAAAATTGTCATAATAGCGGCGCTCATCTTTTCTCAGCTCAGCTTCCCAAAAATCTTTTAGATATTTTTCTGTAAATTTATTTTCTCCAGCCAGTGATGCTGCTGCATTTGCAGATTTGAGCCCGAGATAATGTAAATAATCAGGTTTTTCTAATTCCTGTCCGTCTATTGAGTATTTTGTATATTCCTCTTTATCAGCAAAAAATTCCTGTAATTTATAAGCTTCTTCCTGCTGCCAGGGGTCTTTATTAAACCAGAGTGAATCAACTCCAATATTAAAAGCTACCCGGTAGGCATCACTGTAAAAATCTCCATGTCCCTCTTCAAAACGAGGGCTGCCGTCATATTCAGCATATTCAGCTGATAAACCGGTTTCAGGATGACAGGAATGCTGCAGATATTTGCGGCTCGCCGCTGCAGCTTTAAGCCAAAAATCCTGATCTTTTTCATTTCCCCAGCGGGCAAAGAGTTCGTAAAAATGCGGCAGATGATAGGAAGGATCTGAAAACTCAACTCCCGGGACAAATTTAATTAAATAATTATCGGGATTCCACATTGGATCCCCAGGAGAATTTTCTCCTTTATGAACAACTTCATTTAAAATTTCTTTTGCCTGCTCGGAATAATTTAAAGGTTCTTTACCGTCTCCCCATCTTCGGGAAGCTAAAAGTAAAGCCATTGCAAAATATTCTTCTCCATCTGGAGCAGGTCCATCAAAATTTTTATTTCCCTTACGGTCACAGGACCAGGCAAAATAACCTTTATATTTTCCTGCAGGATGATACATATATTTTTTGGTCCAGCGCCAGAGCCTGTCAAAAACTTCTTTTTGATCAAGTTGAACTGCTGCCATCATTCCATAAGACATTCCTTCAGTTCGAACATCATTATTCCCAGTATCAGTAATATAAGCCATCTGATCTTCAGTTTGATGATAAAACTTTAAGTCCTGGTCGAAAAATAGAGATTCCCAGGTCTTTTCAATTTTTGCTTCTATATCATTCTCGGAATAACCATGTTTTTTTAGCAAATTTTGATACTGATCTGAATAAAAAGCTCCTTTTTCTCCCAAATAATCCCCTCCTTTATAATTTTAGAAACCGGTTTAAAGTTTGAAAATTAAAAAACTAAACTTGATTTCTCTATAGAAACCGGTTTAAATTATCATAAAAAATTATTAAATTTCTCTGCAAGTTTCTCCAATAATTAATCTGGTAGGTAAAATAATCGGCGAAAATGATTTCTGATCTATAATATTTAAAAGCAGCTTTGATGCTGCCTTACCCAGTCCAATCTGATCCTGAGCAATGGTAGTCAGATGGTAATGTCTTCCCACTTCAATACTATCAAAGCCGATAACTGAATAATCTTCGGGGACATTCAAACCTGCCTCCCGGATTGCCTTAATAGCACCAATTGCAATCAAATCTTCGGCAAATATTGCTGTCGGTTGCTCTTCTAAGCGGAGAATTTTCTTCATTGACTGATAGCCGGTTTCCATACTATAATCACCGTCAAACATCCACTTGGAATTATAAGGGAGGTTTAGAGCTTTTATAGACTGCTGAAAACCAACAAATCTATCTGTAGAAACTTTAAAGCCATTAAGACCTCTGATCATTGCTATCTTTTTGTGTCCCAATTTTGCTAAATATTCTACAGCTTTGCGGGCTCCACCGGTATTATCAGAAGTCACATAAGAAGTGTTAGATCCAACAAGATCTAAATCTATAAATACAGAAGGTATCTCAGACTTTAAAAGCCTGTCAAACTGAGCTATATTAACCTTTCCATAACCCATCATAATAACTCCATCAACATTTCTGTTTTCACACTTTTCCTTGTAGCTGTAGTCAACCCAGGATTCATCCCACTGCTTATTTGTAAAATACAGAAGATCATAACCTTTATCTCCCATAACAGCTTCGATTCCTTCAAAAACTTCTCTAAAGAAGAAGTTATTTAAAATCTGAGGACCAAAAATACCAATTGTATAAGATTTTTTGGTTGAGAGACTTCTGGCTACTGAATTAGGCCAGTAATTATTTTCTTTCATAATTTTTAATACCTTTTCTTTAGTATCATCACCAACACCTGAATAATTATTGATTACTTTAGAAACTGTTGATTTTGATACTTTTGCTTTTTTTGCTATATCATTGATTGTTACCATTTTGTCACTTCCTTCGAAACCGGTTTATTTAATCATACTAAAAAAATTATCTGATTTCAATAGGAAATGATAAATTTTTCTTGTTTTTTTAAATTTTTTGAATCTTAACTCAAGTTTATGAAAGTTTTTTTAATGGAGTGGGCGATAATTTAACCGCCCACTCAGCTTTTAGCAGGTAAAAATTTATATTTAATTATTTAAAATATACTGGTTTAATCTAGCTTCCAGCATTTCCTGATGTCCGGAATAATTTTCAACTTCACCAAGCTCCATAGCATATTCTGCTAATTCTTCCAGGCCAACTTCTTTATTGACAATCTTTTTACCGATTCCACTTTCATAGCTTGCATATCTTTCAGCTACAAAATCTTCTAAGACTCTATCTTCTAATAGTTTATTAGCAATTTTTAGACCTTTAGCAAAAGCATCCATTCCTGCAATGTGACCGTAGAATAGATCTTTCATTTTAAAGGACGGACGGCGAACTTTTGCATCAAAGTTTAAGCCACCTTTACCGAGACCATTGTTCTTAAGGATCTCATACATAGCCAGAGTTGTTGTATAAATATTAGTTGGGAACTGATCTGTATCCCAGCCGAGTAATAAATCTCCCTGGTTGGCATCTACACTACCGAGCATATCATTAATTCTGGCATAGTGAAGCTCATGCTCAAAATTATGACCGGCTAAGGTTGCATGGTTTGCCTCGAGATTAACTTTAAAGTGATCATCTAAATTATATTTTCTTAAGAAAGCAATTACATTAGCTGCATCAAAGTCATACTGGTGCTTTGTAGGCTCTTTTGGTTTTGGTTCAATTAGTAACTGACCATCAAAACCAATTTTTTCTTTATACTCTACTGCCATTTCTAAGAAGCGGGCCAGGTTATCCTGCTCCAAGGCCATATTTGTATTGAGCAGAGTTTCGTAACCTTCACGGCCGCCCCAGAATACATAGTTTTCTCCTCCCAGTCTTTTGGTTGCTTCCATTGCCTTTTTAACCTGAGCAGCAGCCATAGCAAATACATCTGCATTTGGAGAAGTAGAGGCACCATTCATAAAGCGGGGATTGGTAAACATGTTTGCTGTTCCCCAGAGCAGCTTAATCCCAGTCTCATCCATCTTTTCTTCAATTAAATCGACAATAGTATCTAAATTTTTGTAGCTTTCAGCAACTGTCTTTCCTTCAGGAGCAACATCGCGGTCGTGGAAGCAGAAATAGGGAGCTCCCAGCTTATCCATAAAGGTAAAGGCCCCTTCAACTTTAGCCTTTGCTCTTTCTAATGGGTCACTAATATCTGCCCAGGGATAAACTCTGGTTCCTGCACCAAATGGATCTTCACCGGTATCAGCAAAAGTGTGCCAGTAAGCAATTGAAAATCTTAAGTGTTCCTCCATTGTCTTGCCACCGATTTTTTCTTCCGGATTGTAATACTTAAATGCCATTGGATTATCAGATTCCGGACCTTCATACTTCACCTTTTTAAAATCTTTAAAAACATTTTTCATAATTTGATTACCTCCGTTTTGTTAGAAATATAAGTTTGAGACATTAAGAGCAATATTAATTTAGGTATTAATTTAAGTGTTAAATTAACTCTCTAATTATATTATTCAAGACTAAATTAAAATCTCCTGCTTTTATTTTTATTTTTTTTAAAAATTTTAGTTTAAGCAGCAGATTTTTTATTTTTGGTATAAATATCAACCCAGACTGCAAGAATTAGAATTAAACCTTTGATAATTGACTGCCAGAAGTTCTCTACATTCATCAAACTCATACCATTATCAAGACTGGCCATTACTACAGCACCAACAACTGCTCCCCCGACTTTACCAATACCACCAGCAAGACTGGCTCCACCAATAACACAGGAAGCAATTGCATCTAATTCAGCACCATCACCAGCTGCTACTGAGGCAGCACTCAGCCTGGATGTTAAAAATATACCTCCAATTGCAGCCATTAAGCCATTGAGCATAAAAACCGTCAGTGTAATTTTTTTGATGTCTATCCCTGATAACTTTGCAGCATCACTGTTACCTCCAATTGCATAAATATAGCGGCCAAAAGTTGTTTTGTTGGTTATAAATGAAAAGATAGCCAGAAAAATTGCCAAAACCATCAAAGGTATTGGGATTCCGCGATAGGCATTAAAAACCAGAATGAAGACTACCAGTAAAATTACAGAGACGGCAATCTTTAAAATTTCAAATTTTAAAGGAAGGACATCAAAACCATATTTCAATTTATCTTTTCTAGACTTTAGCTGAATAAATATAACAGCAAGTCCAACTACCAGTGCGAAAATCAAGCCTGTAATATCAGAAAAATATCCTTTACCAAAGTAGTAAAATAAGTCACTCATTGGTCCGATTGTTGTACCACCAGTAATCCCAACTAATATTCCCCTAAAGATCAGTAATCCACCCAGGGTAACAATGAAGGAAGGAACTTTTCGGTATGCTGTCCACCAGCCATTCCACAAACCTAAAATTAAACCTAATAAAAGTGTTAAACCAATTGAGAAAACTGGATTCATACCCTGCCAGACATCTAGAATAGCAACTACTCCGCCTGCCAGTCCAACCAGAGAACCTACCGAAAGATCAATATGTCCCATAATTATGACCATCACCATTCCAATGGCCAGCATTGAAGTAAATACAGATTGTCTAAATAAATTGGAAATATTTCTAGCTGTTAAGAAATCACCACCGGTGGTAAAAGAAAAAATAATCCAGATTGATACCAGAGCAATAATCATCATATAAGTTCTAAAGTCAAGTTTTATTTTTTTGTATTAGCCATTCATTTCTCCCCCTGTTGCATAAACCATTATTTCTTCCTGACTGATATCCTTATCCCTGTTATCGAACTCTTTAGTAATTTCCCCCTCATGCATTACAATAATCCTGTCGCTCATCCCCAGTATTTCAGGCAACTCTGAAGAAATCATAATTATCCCCATCTGATCTTCAGCAAAATTATTCATCAGTTCATAAATTTCCTGTTTGGCACCAACATCAATCCCTCGTGTTGGCTCATCCATAATTAAAACTCTTGGAATTTTTACAAGGTTTTTCGCTAAGATTGCCTTCTGCTGATTACCACCACTTAAATTAACGATCTTTGTATTTAAAGATGCTGTTTTAACATTCAATTTATCTACCAGTTCAGAAGTCTTTAAGATCTCTTCATTTTCATCAATAACTAAAAAGTTTTTAAAGTTTCCTAAAAATGAGATTGAAATGTTTTCTTTAACACTCATCGGAGGAATAATCCCAAATCTTTTCCGGTCTTCAGAAATAAGAGCAATTCCTTTATCTAAAGCCTCTTTGGGAGATTGAATATCCACTATTTCATTATCTAAATAGATATCTCCTGTTTTGCTGCCTGGTAAATAACCAAAAAGAGTATTAGCAATTTCAGTTCTACCAGCACCAATCAGGCCAAAAATTCCTAAGATCTCCCCCTCTGCCAGCTCAAAAGAAATATCTTCCAGGATTTTATTACCCTGATAATCATTAAGATTTAAATTTTCAACCCTTAAAATTTCCTTACCTGCTTTATTTATTCTATCAGGAAACATCTGCTCGATCGAACGACCAACCATCATTTTTACTACTTCTCTCTCATTTAATTTATCTTTAAAATCACCACCAATATAGGCACCATCTCTTAAAACAGAAATATAATCAGCAATTTCAAAAACTTCATTTAACTTATGAGAAATATAAATACAGGTTACCCCTTCAGATTTTAAATCACGCAGAATTTCCATTAATAAATCTACTTCATTATCTGTTAGTGAGGCAGTAGGTTCATCCAGAATTAAAAGTCTCGAGTTTTTAGCCAGAGCTTTTGCAATTTCAATTAACTGCTGTTTCCCAACTCCAAGCTGCCCGACTTTAGTTGTTGGTTTAACTCCTTCTAACTTCATCTTTTTGATCCACTTATTTGTCTGATCATACATTTCATTCCAGTCTATATAACCTTTTTTAGCAATTTCATTACCCATAAAAATATTTTCTGCTACATTCATTTCCTCAAAAAGTGTTAATTCCTGATGAATAACTGCTATTCCGTTTGCTTCAGCCTGATGAATATTTTCAAATTCTTTTTTTTCTCCTTCAAGAAAAATTTGTCCTTCATAACTCCCGGCGGGATAAACTCCACTTAAAACTTTGATTAATGTTGATTTACCCGCTCCATTTTCTCCACAAAGAGCATGAATTTGATTTTTTTCAACCTGAAAAGAAACATTATCTAAAGCTCTAACTCCAGGAAAATCTTTGATTATATTCTCAGTTTTCAACAAAACATCTTCCAAATCACTCAGCTCCTTTCATAAAGGAAAGAAAAGGGGAGATTTTATTACTCCCCTTTAATATCCATCTTATTTTTCAGGTCTTTCAGGCCACTCAGATTTTGGTATATTTTTATATACTTCTTCCATTTCATGGAATCCATCTGCAATTACTGTTTCAACCATATTGCCCTTATGAACCTGAATAGGTGTCAGTAAAACTGAAGGTACATCATATTCACCATTATTTATTGCACCATTGGTGTCTACTTTTTCACCATTAGCCATTTTTACTGCTATTTCTGCACCACGAGTTGCTAGATCCTGAATAGGCTTATAAACAGTCATAGTCTGAGTACCCTCTACTATTCTCTGACAGGCAGCAAGGTCCGCATCCTGACCTGAAACTAAAACTTCACCTGCAAGTCCCTGTTCTGCTAGAGCCTGAATAGCTCCACCAGCAGTACTATCATTTGAAGCAACTATCACATCAATATTATTATTATTTGCTGTTAAAGCATTCTCAACAATACTTAAGGCTTCCTGAGGCAGCCAGTCTTTTGCCCACTGGTCACCAACAATGTTTATTTTACCTTCGTCAATATAAGGCTGTAAAATGTTCATCTGACCCTGACGGAATAATTTTGCATTGTTATCTGTTGGAGATCCTCCCAGCAGAAAATAATTTCCGGTTGGCTGTCTTTCAACTAAAAATTCAGCCTGTAGTTCACCAACTCGAACATTATCAAAAGATAAATAATAGTCTACTTTAGAATCCATCAGCATTCTATCATAGGCCAGTACTGGAACATCATTTGCATGTGCCTGTCTAACAATACTTCCCATAATTTTTCCATTATGAGGGACAACAACCAAAACATCGATTCCCTGTGTAATTAAATTTTCTGCCTGTGACATCTGTACCATATCATCACCATTAGCAGACTGAACTAATACTTTTGCTCCCATTTCTTCTGCTTTTTCTACAAAAATATCACGGTCATGCTGCCATCTTTCCAGTCTTAAATTATCCATTGATAAGCCAATTACAATTTGATCATCCTGAGCCATCACAGAAAAAGTACCTAAAAATAATAGAACTGCCATTAATACTGAAATAAATAATGTTTTACGCATTAATAAATCCCCCTTATATTGTCTTAAATCCAAAGAATAAGTCAAACGAGAGCAGGTTCACCTCCTTTTATCAACTTTAATTATATTTAAAGCCTCTTGGGCTTTAAAACTATTTCACTTCAACCTCAGTAAAATAACTTCTCTCTGCTGTCAATTCAACCTTATCTCCTTTTAAATTAATTAGGTCTTCAAGGCGGATATCTATAGAAGAACTGCCGAGCATAATTTCAAACTCACCAGGTTCTACTACCAGATTCATGTCCTTATCATAAAATGCCAGCTGTTCAGCTTTTAATTTAAATTCAACAGTTTTGCTCTCTCCTGCTTTGAGTTCAACTCGCTTAAAGCCTTTGAGTGATTTGATTGGTCTGGTTAGAGAAGCAATTCTATCGTAAATATAAAGCTGCACTACCTCTGCTCCAGCAAGCTGGCCGGTATTTTTAATGTCTGTCTTAATTGTAATTGTTTTATTCCCTGCAAATTCTTTTGGACTTATCTCCAGATTTGAGTACTCAAAGTCTGTATAACTTAAGCCGAAACCAAATGGATATAGGGGTCTGTTGCCTGTAAATACATAATCACGATAATGTGACATATGGCGTCGGTTATAATGAATAGGAGTCTGCCCAACATTTTTAGGAATTGAAACTGGCAGTTTTCCAGCCGGATTATAGTCTCCAAATAGTACATCTGCTACCCCATTTCCACCTTCTTCTCCCGGTAACCAGGCTTCTAAGATTGCATCTGCATTTTCTGCGGTCCATTCAATTGACAGAGGACGGCCATTGACAAGCACAACCACAACTGGAGTTCCTGTTTTAACAATTTCCTTGATCAATTCTTTTTGAACTCCCGGCAGATCCAGAGATGTGCGGTCATGATGTTCTCCAGTAGTATCAGTTGTATTCTGAAGTTCACTTAAGAAGGCTCCACCTTCAAAATCCACCACATCATCATCACTGTTTTCATTTTCTCCCATACCTGAAAGTCCTGATTTTCCACCAACAACAACCAGAGCAACCTCTGATTCTTTAGCAGCCATAACTGCTTCAGCAAAACCTTCCTTACTGCTGTCCATGATGCCGCAGCCATAGGCGTAATTTATTTGTGTCTGATCTGAAATCTTTGCTTTGATTCCATCTAGGATGCTGATAACTTCTACTGCATCCTCTTTGCTGTCCACATGAGCACTGTAGGCATAGTCACCAAGCAGATTACGGGTGCTGTCTGCAGAAGGACCAATCACAGCCAGTGAAGAAATTTCTTTAGCTAAAGGCAGTAAATCATTTTCGTTTTTAAGTAAAACCATAGATTTTCTGGCTGATTCTCGGGCCAGCTCTCTTTGTTCTTTTGTTTCAAAAAGATCTGCAATTTTATCAAGATCAACATAACGCTGTTCAAAGGCATTGACCTTAAATTTATAGCGGAGATGTCTTCTGACTGCCTGATCAATAACGGCTTCAGAAATCAGTCCATCATTAACAGCATCAACTAATTCCTGTCCGTAGCATTCAGTTTCCGGCAGCTCGATATCAAGCCCTGCTTCTAGAGCTTTAATTCCTGCTTCCTGCATTGAGCGGGCAACCTTATGTTCATTATGCAGCATTTTAATACTCCAGTAATCAGAAACTACAACCCCGTCAAAACCCCATTCTCCTCGTAAAATATCTGTTAATAATTTTCTGGAAGAGGCACAGGGGATCCCGTCAATATCATGATAGGCATTCATTACTGAACCAGCTCCCGCAGTTTTAATTGCGGCTTCAAAGGGGAATAGGAAACTTTCTCTAAGTTCTCTTTCCGAAAGATTTACTGGAGCATGGTTGCGACCACCTTCTGAATAACTGTGCCCGGCAAAATGTTTAAGTGTTGCTACAATTCCTTCTGATAATTTATCTCCCTGCAGGCCTTTGACATAGGAAGTCACCATTTCTGCAGCCAGATAGGGATCTTCTCCAAAAGTCTCTTCTACTCTACCCCAGCGTAAATCTCTTGCTACATCTGCAACAGGTGATAGTGCCAGGTGAGCTCCGATTGAGCGCAGCTGTTTTCTAATTACATCAGTCTGTCTTTCCAGTAGTTCCGGCTCCCAGGAACTGGCAACTCCAATTGACTGAGGAAAAGTTGTTCCACCTTTACCCATATAACCGCTCAAACACTCTTCGTGGACAATTGCTGGAATTCCAAGCCGGGTATTTTCGGCGATATATTTCTGCATCTTATTTGCCGCTTCAGCTGCAGCTTCTGGTTCTAAAGCACTGGCTCCGGCAATTCTTGTGATCTGACCGATCCCATTTTTTAAGTATTTAGCTGCCTTTGCTTCTGAAAACTTTCCGTTTTCTAAAATTTTGTCAGGACCAATTGATCCCAGCTGAGCTACTTTTTCTTCTAAAGTCATTTCAGTTAATAATTTATCTACTTTTTCTTCTAATGAGTAATTATCCAAATTAAACTCTGTCATTAATTATCTCTCCTTCTTCTTTAAAATATTATTTATATTTTATCCCTTTAAGGCCCCGGCTGTCATTCCTTTAATAATATGCTCCTGTAAGAAAACATAAAGAATTATCAAGGGTAAAACTGATAAGAAAAGAGCTGTTAAAGTTAAAGGAATATTTATCCCATGCTGACCCTGAAACTCAAATAAGCCCAGGGTCAAAATTCTTTTGCTCGGACTTGAAGTTAGAACCAATGCATAGGCAAACTGATTCCAGAGCAAAGTTAGATTATAAATTGCAACTGTAGCAATTGCTGGTTTAACCAGTGGCAAAATTATATCCTTAAAAATTCTAAACCTGCTGGCCCCGTCAATTATTGCCGCTTCTTCCAGTTCATAAGGAATATCATTTATAAATCCTGTCAGAATAAAAACTGAAATCGGAAGACTGAAGGCAACATAGGGTCCAATTAAAGCTGAGAGTCTGTCATATAAGCCCATCGAAAGTGTTATCTTATAGATTGGAATCAGAGTTGAATGAATTGGAATCATCATTCCAGCTAAAAATAAGATATAGACTATTTTATTATATTTGAAATCAATTCTAGAAATTGCATAACTCGCCAGGGCAGAAACAATAATTATAATTGCGACTGAGATAAAACAGACTATAATACTGTTAATAAAATAAATATAAAAACCTGATTCCATAACATCAATATAGTTCTGCAGAGTAAACTTTTCCGGTAAAGACCAGACTGGGTTTCTGAAGAATTCCATTCTAATCTTAAAACTGTTTTGGACTAAAAAGACAAGCGGGTAACCTGTTATCACAAGCCAGATAGACAAAAATATATATATAATTAAATTTTTGATTTTATTCAACATAATCTCTCACCTAATTCCTGACATCTTTTTTACTGAAATTTAGAAATACAACTGATACTATAAGTGCAACTAAGAATAATGCTACAGAAATCGTGCTGCCATAGCCCATATTCATTTCTGTAAAAGATTTGGAATAAAGATAGGTAGCCATTAATTCGGAGGCATGATTTGGACCTCCACCTGTTAGAGCAAAAATCATAGCAAAGTACTTAAGTGAACCAACAATAATCAAAACAGAGGCATTAACAACTGTGGACCTAAGCATTGGCAAAGTGACAAAGAAAAAAGTCTGCAGATTATTGGCCCCATCAATTTCTGCTGCTTCATAAAGCTGTTTTGGTATATTTGAAATACCAGCCATAAAAATAATCATATAAAGTGGTATAAAACGCCACTGAATTGGCGCTGCTACAGAATAAAAGGCAATATCAGGATTCCCCAGCCAGCTCTGAGTAAGCTGTTCGAGACCTACTAAATTTAAGACCCCATTAATCAAACCAAAAGTGGGATCATACATATAACGCCAGAGAAATGCTACTGCAATCGAAGATAATAACATCGGTACAAAATATATAGTTTTAAAAAAACTGGCTCCCTTAATTTTACGGGTTAATAAAACTGCTAAAAACAGAGCAATTGGTATCTGTACTACTAAGGATATTGCTACAAGTTTAAAATTGTTTGCCATCGAAGACCAGAATATAGGATCACTTAATAATTTTGACCAGTTTTCAAGACCCAAAAATTCCATTGCACCTATACCGTCCCATTTAAAAAATGAATAATAAGCTGAAAGCGGAATGGGAATAATTAAATAAACCAACGAAAAAATTACTGCCGGAAGTAAAAATAAAGCTGCAATAAAATATTTATTGTTCATTAATTCTTTTTTATCCATTATTTAAACACCTCTTAAATTAGAGCAGAGAGGAAAAATCCTCCCTGCATATTAATTCTAGTTTCCTTACTTTATTCACCGTAATATTCTTTGGCAGCTGCTTCCATCTTATCTGCTGCTTCTTCTGGAGTCATTTCCATACCAAATAAGGCCTGAGTTGTATTTAGATGAACCTGAGCCAGTTCTAATGGTAATGTTTGGTCATACCAGAGCTGGATATGGTTTGCTTCTTGACTGGTATTATATATTTTTTTCGTAATTGGTTCGTCTATTTTTTCACCAACACCTCTAAATGGAGGGATATTTCCAATTTCAATTAACTTTTCTCCCATTTTAGCATCAGTTAAATAATGTAGGAATTCAACTGCAGCATCTTTATTTTCAGCTTTTGTAGAGACAGAATAATAATTATCTCCAGGTGTACCAACTAAGTTAGAAGGATCCCCTTTTCCTGATTTAATTTCAGGAAAGTTAAAGAAACTAAATTGATCTACCATATCTGGAGCTTCATTTTTAATACCAGAATAGGCCCAGCTTCCCATCAGATACATTGCTGCTCGATCTGTATATAACAATGTTCTAGACTGTGATGCGTTTTCATCAAGACCATTAACTCCTTCAGGGAAAGCTCCCATTTTTACTAATTCCTGAATTCTTCTTCCTGCTTCAATAAATGCTTCATCATTAAAGGCACCTTCTCTGCTGATTGCTTTCTGCAGAGCTTCTGGTCCACCAATTCTATCTACCAGATACATAAAATACATTGAGCCAGGCCATTTATTTTTATTAGCCAGAGCAAAAGGTGTAATTCCATTGTCTGTAAATGTTTTGACAACATTTTTTAGCTCTTCATATGTTTCTGGTACTTCCAGACCATATTTTTCGAATAGATCAGTTCTATACCAGACAAGTGCAGGAGAAACATTGGTTACAGGAACACCATACATTTCACCATCTACCCGGCCTAAATCCATAGCTGCAGGCATAAAGTTATCTTTCCAGTCTTCAGTCATATGTGATTCTAAAGAATATACCTTGTCAGCATCTACATATCTTTCCAAACTGGCACTACCCCAGGTCATAAATAAATCCGGAGCATTATCAGCAGACATAGCAGTTCTCAGCTTAGTTTTATAATTATCATTTTGAGTTGGAACATGCTCAATATTAACATTTGGATTATCAGCTTCAAAACGTTCAATTGCATCTTTTACTGCTGGAGTAGCCTGGTCAGCAGCTGTTCTAATATCCCAGAGAGTAAGAGTTACCTCATCCTGAGCCATTACTGTAAGCGAAAATAGAGAAATTACCATTAATAAAGCAAGCGACAAAATTGAAAATTTCTTCATAAAATTATTCCTCCCTTTTAATTTTAAATCAAGACTTTTTGAAAGTTAACTTGAAATTCCAAACAAAGAAAGTACTTTTTACTGATCCCTCCCTCTTCAAATTTTTTAAACCAAAGACAAAATTTTCATTAATTTAAGCATTAATTTAAGCACTAAATTAACTCTCTATAACTTTTATTCAACACTCGGTCAAAAAATCCTGCAAGAAATTTCAGATTTTTTACGGTTTTTTTAACTAAAAAAGAAAAAACCACCTTTTTGCTGGTGGTTTTTTCTATAAATAGATTATTTTATATTTATTTAACTTTTTCTAGAATTTTTTTAATATTATTTATCTGTTCATCTGTCAGTCGACCAACCGGCTCTTTGCAGACTGCATTTAAATTGCTGCCGCTGATAGAAACAGCCTTTTTAATCGCCGGGAAAAAGGGATCAGAAACACCGTAGATCTCCATCATTAAATTGATTTTATTGACTAATTCTTTTACTTTATTAAAATCTTCTTTTTGATAGGCGCTGTAAAAATCTGTAAATAATGCAGGAGCTACATTAGATAATCCACCGATTAATCCATCTCCTCCATTCAATAAATTGGGGAGAAAATACTCATCAAATCCGGAATAGACAGCAAAATCTCTTTTTAGCGGTATTTTTACTCTTTGAATTAATTCTCTGGTATGGCTGATTGTATCCATTGTATCTTTAATTCCTACAATATTGTCATAATCTCGGGCCAGCTCAAAGACTATCTCCGGAGAAATATTAACTCCACTGCGGGCTGGAAAATTATAAATATAGAGATTCAGATCAACATTCTGGGCAATATGACTGTAATAATTATAGAGGATCTGCTGATTAAACTGAAAGAAATAGGGAGTAATTACAGCTGCCCCGTCTGCTCCTTCAGCACCAGCAAAATTAGTTAGTTCAATTACATCCTCTGCTGCTGTTCCTCCTGTACCAACTAAAACCGGCACCCGCTTATTAACAATTTTGACAGCAAAAGAAATCAGCTTTTTCTTTTCTGCTGCAGTCATCGCAAAAAATTCTCCAATACTGCCCAAAAACAAAATGCCATTTACTCCAGCTTCTATTAGTTTTTCTATATGCTCTTCTGTGGCCTCAAAATCTATCTTTTGATCCTGATCAAAGACTGTAATCGTTGGGGTAATTATTCCTTTAATCAATTTTATCCTCCTCAGATTTTTAAATTATTATATAGTGCTATTATTTATTAATTCAGTTAAATATTCTGTGTCAATATAGGCACCCTTCATGGGAGAAGCAGCAAGCTGGCTGAAAATGCCCAGGGCACCATTTAGAACGTTTGGCTCTGGTTTTTCCCACTCTTTAGAGCGCTCTTTTAAAATCTGCTTAATTTCTTCTTCACTCTTTTCTTTACCATCAACACCAACTATGTTTAGAGTTCTTTTTTCTATATTAATTTCTATTAAGTCGTTTTCTTTAACTAAAGCAATTGGTCCGCCGGAGGCAGCCTCTGGTGAAACATGGCCAATTGCCGGTCCCCGGGTAGCACCGGAAAATCTCCCGTCAGTTATTAGAGCGGTAGTTTTATTTAATTTTGGGTCAGAAGCGATAGCCTCTGTTGTATAATACATCTCCGGCATTCCAGTACCTTTGGGGCCTTCATAACGGATAATTACAGCATCACCGGAAACTATATCTCCATTTAATACAGCTTCCATTGCTTCTTCTTCCCTGTCAAAGACTCTAGCTCGGCCAACAAAGTTCTTCATTTCTTCAGGTAGAGCTGAATGCTTGACCACTGAACCTTCTGGGGCCAGATTGCCTTTCAGAATTGCAATCGCTCCCTGAGCATTAATTGGAGAATCAACCGGAAAAATCACTTTTTCTTCTGCTGGCATTAAAGCCGGTTTGGTTTCCATTCCTTTGAGGTAGGAAAAGGTTTTTAATTCATTTAAATTTTCGCCCAGAGTTTTTCCAGTAATTGTTAATACGTCAAGGTGCAGCTGATCTTTAATTCTTTTCATGATTTCCGGAACCGCACCTGCATACCAGAAATACTGAGTCGGATAATCACCACTCGGAATTGTATTCACCAAAAATGGAACTTTACGGTTAATCTTATCAAATAAGTTGCCTTCAATTTCAATTCCCAGCTCATGAGCAAAGGCCGGCAGATGCAGCAGCGCATTGCTCGAGCCACCTATGGCAGCATGAACTGTAATTGCATTTTCAATTGACTCTTTGGTGACTATATCTTTAACTTTAAGATCATTTTTTACAGCTTTAGTTAAATATGAGGAAGCCAGCTCGGTCATTTCTTTTAAGTAGGGGCCATTGGCAGGGATTAAAGCAGCCCCGGGTAGTGCCAGTCCAAGTGCCTCAGCCATGACCTGCATTGTAGAAGCTGTGCCCATAAACTGACAGGCTCCACAGGAAGGACAGGCCAGCTTTTGGGTTTCTAAATATTTCTCTTTGCTGATTTCTCCTCTTTTATATTTCGCATAATCACTGGCGGTCATATCAACAGTAGTATTTTTCTCACCTAGAGCCATTGAGCCACCTGGTACATGTGCAGTCGGTAGATTTAACCTGGCTGCTGCCAGTAAATGAGCAGGGATTGCTTTATCACAGGCTGAGATCATCAGCATGCCGTCATAAGGGGCGGCTTTCGCCTGAACTTCTACCATATTTGCAATCATTTCTCTGGAGACCAGAGAATAATTCATTCCATCATGTCCCTGGGCAATCCCATCACAGATGTCACTGACTATCATTGAAGCCCCTTTTGCACCCTCATTTTGTAAACTCTGCAGTGCCTGCTCAACCAGCTGATCAAGATGAAAACTGCCTGGATGACCGTAACCATAGGTACTGCTGACTAAAATTTGAGCTTTTGCTAAATCCTCTTCCTCCCAATCCATCCCCATTTTTAAAGCGTCAAGTTCAGGACTGCTTTTGCGTATTTTTTGACTTTTAAGCATAATTATCTCTCCTGGATAGATATTCTTTAACAATGATCATTATTGTTTCAAAGCACTTTTTAAAACCTCAACTAAATAATCTCTTTTTTCAAGGTTTTCAAATTTAAAAGCCTGCTCATGCATTTTTTTGATTTCTTTTTTACTCAGATCAATAAACTGAGCTGCATAAACTGAAGAAAGCATTGTAGATATTGTACTGCAAATGGATTCCCTTCCAAGTTTCCTAAACCATTCTCCACTGTAATCCAAACTAAATTCATTCAAATTTGTAGCAACTGAGTTAGCAACAACTTTAAGAATTTTACTGGTTTCTGCATGTAAAAGCCCATTATTTCTCGCAGTCCAAGCATCAAGACCAAGTTCGCGTTTTATTTTATTTAAGCCGGAAATCCTTTTGAGATATTCTGAATCACTTTTGGGAACAACAAGTCCCTGCACTCCAATATCTTTGTAGGTCCAGATTGTCCAGTGTTGCTCATGTTTATTAAAAACTTCTAACTGATCTCTTAAAGCCTTTAATCTTTCACCATCTGCAGGAGTGGGATTATTTACATCTCCATCAAATAAAGCTCCAAATTCACCTACCCAGGAAGGGCGTTGATGTTCAATTATCCAACCATTTCTTTCTAACAAAGAATCTTCCAGCCATTTTTTATCAGCATAAACTGACCCAGTTGCTCTTTCCATTTCTACTACAGGTCCAGGATATCTGCGTGCGCGATGTGTTGCCGGAGTATAATTATGAGAACTGTAGGCTAAATTATCATCAAATGGTTCTTCAAACCCTTCAAATTGCTTAGAATAATGATTACCTTCCAGAAAAATAATATGTTTTTTGTCTACCTCTCTGATTGCCTTTACTATCTTTTTATAAAAACCATTAATTTTTTCTACAGTTGGCGCATTTGGTTCATTCACTAAATCATAAGCAGCTACATATTCCTCATCTTTATATCTTATAGCAATATGCTGCCAGAGTTTTGCAACTCGATTCTGGTAATCTATATTATCCCACATTAAACATACATTTTGGGGATTATCAGAATGCCAACCTTCATTTTGCCAGCCTTGAGCCGCATGTAAATCTAAAATAATATAGATCCCATATTTTCTTCCGAATTCTACCACTTTATCTAAGTATTTAAAAATATCATCCTTATATTTACCAGGATTTATATCATCCTCAAAATGTCTGTAATTAAAAGGTACTCTGATCACCGTAGAACCTATTTCTGCTAAAAATTTAAAATCAGCTTCTGTAATAAACGAATCAAGCAGACTGTCAAAAAAAGCTTTATATTTATCTTCTCCTAATTCTTCTCTTATTGCTTTTCTGACTGAAGACTCTGCTCCCGGGTAGCCTGTAATAAAGTTCTCCATATTCAACCAGCCACCAAAGCTAACTCCTCGGAGATAAATTTTTTCTCCATTTTCATTTATTATGTCTTTACCCTGCATCTGCAAAAAACTCATATAGTTTCTCCTTTCAAAATAAAGTTAATTAAACTAGCAGTGTTTAGTTTTATAAAAATTAACCTTTTACAGCTCCAGCTGTCATACCCTTTATTACTTTTTCCTGAAGGAAAATATAGAATAATAAAAGTGGTAAAACTGACAACATAACTCCTGTCATAACCATCGGTACATTAGTTCCATATTGTCCCTGAAAATTCCATAATCCTAGAGTCAAATTCCATTTGTCTGGATTTGAGATCAAAACCAGAGCATAAATAAATTCATTCCATAAGAGAACTAAATTATAGATAGCCACTGTAGATACTGCCGGCTTAATAAGTGGGAAAATTATTTTAGTAAAAATCTGAAATATATTTGCCCCATCGATATAGGCTGCTTCTTCTAATTCTCTTGGAATTTCTGCAATAAATCCTGTTAAAATAAATATTGAAATTGGCAAGCTAAAAGCTACATAAGGACCAATTAAACCTGTTAATTTATCATATAAGCCCATTGTCTGAGTCATTTTATAAACTGGAATCAAAGTAATATGAATTGGAATCATCATTCCAGCCAGGAAAAAAGAAAAAACAGAGTTGCTTAACTTGAAATCTATTTTAGCAATCATATAGGCTGCCATAGAAGCTGATATGATTATTATTACAAGAGAAGAAATAGTTACAAATAAACTATTTAAATAAAATCTTATAAAACCCGAGTTCATGGCAGTTAAATAATTATCTAAACTAATATTTTCTGGAAATGCCCAGACTGAGCTGGTAAAATACTCCATATTAGTTTTCATACTTGTCTGCAGCATAAATATAAAAGGATAAAGTGTTATCAACAACCAGATACCAGCAAGTAATACAACTATTAATTTTGCGCTTTTTGACATTATTTATCACCCTTTCTTGTCGCTTTCATAAATAAAATTGAAAATGTAAAGGCAATGATAAATAAAGCAAGAGCAATAGTACTACCGTAACCCATCCGCAAACTATTGAAAGCATTTTTATACATATAGGTTGCCATTAATTCTGAAGCATTGTTTGGACCCCCACCAGTTAAAACATATACAATATCAAAAAACTTTAGAGAACCCACAAGAGAAAGCACACTGGCATTAATAATTGTAGGTCTAAGTAAGGGTAAGGTGATGTAACGGAAGTTCTCCCATTTGGATGCCCCATCAACCTTTGAAGCTTCATAAAGCTCATCGGGGATATTTTTTATCGCTGCTAAAAACAGAATCATATAAAAAGGTATATAACGCCAGTTAATCGCTACAATTACAGAATATAATGCCAGTTTAGGACTCCCCAGATAATTTATAAACAAATTTTCAAAACCAATTGTCTGTAAAAACATATTTAATAAGCCAAAATTTGGATCATAGATATTACTCCATAAAGTTGCAACAGCAACCGAAGACATTAACAGAGGAACAAAATATATTGTCTTTAAAATATCAGTAATTTTCGTTTTTTTGGCCAGTAAAATAGCTAAAGCTAAGGCAATTGGTAACTGCCCAAATAAAGATAAAAAAACTAACTTAAAATTATTAAATAACGCCTTGTGAAAAATATCATCTCCAATTAATTCAATCCAATTATTTAAGCCAATAAAAATTCTCTCTCCAAATCCTTTCCATCTAAAAAATGAATAAAATGCAGAAAGAGGTATTGGAGCTACCATGTAGAGTGAAAAAAATAATAGTGCCGGCAGTAAAAATAAAAATATAGTTAATTTACTAACCTTCTGCATATATGAATACCTCCCAGTATGATAGTTAAATAATCACCCTGCATTTAATAAAGCAGGGTGATTATAATAACTCTCATTTAATTTTCATTAAAATATTTTTGTGCTTCATCTTCCATCATCTGTGCTGCTTCCTCAGGAGTCATAGTTTTTCCAAATAAGCCCTGCATAGTATCTAGATGTGCTTGAGCTATTTGAGGAGGTAAATACTGATCATAATATAATTGAACATAATTAGCATTATTCAATGCAGTATATATATCAACCATAAATGGATCATCTAAATATTTTTCTACTCCTCTAAAAGGAGCCAGGTTACCAAGATCTACTAACTGTTTTGCTGCAGTTTCATCTGATAAATATTTAAGAAACTCAATAGCTGCTTCCTTATGCTTACTACTTTTAGCAATACTGTACATGTTTCCTCCTGGTGAACCAACTAAATTGGTTGGATCTCCTTTACCATCTTCAAAAACTGGAAATCTAAAGAAACTGAAATTCTCTAACATTGCTGGATTTTCGTTTCTAATCAATCCATATGCCCAGTCTCCCATTAAATACATTGCTGCTCGATCAGCATATAAGAGCTGTCGGGATTGTCCCTGATCTTCATCAAGTCCATTTACACCGGGAGGAAATGCACCAAGATCAACAAGTTCCTGAATAACTTCTCCTGCTCTAACAAAAGCTTCACTTGCAAATGATCCACCATCTCTACTGGCCGCATTAAGAAAAGCTTCTTTCCCACCGATGCGGTCAACTAAATACATATAATACATTGAGCCTGTCCATCTATTTTTGTTTGCCAGAGAAAGAGGAATATACCCGGCATCCTTCAGCTGAACAATTACATCTTTAAAATCTTCATAGGTTTCTGGAATTTCCACTCCTACTTCTTCAAAAATGTCAGTTCTGTAAAACATTAGAACTGCTCTCATACCGGTAATTGGCACAGCATAATAATTCTCATTAAATCTGGCAATTTCTAAACCGGCCGGCACAAATCTTTCAATCCAGTCATCCTGCTTTAATGCCTCGGTCATATCCATTACTTTACCTGCATCAACATATTCTTTTAATGGACCTCCACCCCAGGACATAAAAATATCTGGTTCATTATTAGCTCCCATTGCTACCTGAAGTTTTGTTTTATAATCGTCATTACTTGTTGGTACATGTCTTACTGTATACTCAGGATTATCTGCTTCGAATCTTGCAATTGCATCCTGAATTACTGGTAATTCACTCTCTGCTTCAGTAGTTATATCCCATAAGACAATTTCTTCTTGAGCAATAACAGAAACACTTAAGAGAACAACTAAAAACATAGAAATTGACAGAATTAAAGATAATGATTTTTTCATTTTTTTAATAACCTCCCTGTTTGATTAAATAAACCTAAAATTATTGAATCCTCCCTCCTTTCTTAAGCTAATTATATATGACCAGAATTTAATTTAAATGTTAATTTAACAAGTAAATTAACTTATAATTATATATTTCGACATAATAATACAAATTCCTGCAAAATAATTTTAATTTTTTTAATATTATTCTTTTTATCAACAATAACCTCTTTATTTGCCCCAGATTTTAACTCTATTAGTGCCTTTTTGCAGAATAGATAAAGGTCCAACAGTCCCTTTTTGAGATTTTCCTAAATAATCTCTATCAATAATTATTTCTTTTCCTTGAGGATCATCAAAGTCTGCATCAGCAATCCTAACTTTACCGAGACTTCTGGTGCTTTTAACTTCCGCTGCAAGGTCTTTAAAATCTGCTGTTAACTTACACTCCAGATAGACGGCATCTTCAGACTCTATAATTCTCAATTCTGGATTAAAACCAGGATTAATATAGTTATTTTCTTCTTTTTCAAAAGGAAGTGCTCCATTTAAATAAACATTATTATTAATATAAACAGGCTGCTTGGTATCCATAAATATTTCTACATCTCCTGGTTTTTGATGTACTTTTTCAAAATATTCCGCTAAAGAAGTCGGAGAATTGTCATAATGAGCAGTTCCTACACCTTCTTTAGAATCATTTTCTCCGATTATAATTTCGTCACTTTCATCCAGACCTATAAATAGATTATTATAAAAACGATCATCACCACCCAAAATTACAGTGAAGCCTTTAATTTTAGTGCTGTGCGGCTGATGATAGGGAGTTGAACGCTTTAAGACTTTTCGCTGTACCATTTTGCCTGCTATTAAATTATTAACATAGGCTCCACCCTGAGAAAAGTTATCCAGTGCATAATCAGAAGCTAAAATATTATTATCAACAATATAAGGTCCGTGGCTGACTTCAATAAATAAGTCGCGGTTATTATTATAATAGAGGTTGCTGCTGATTCTCGTTCCTTGAGTCTGCCAGTCCATCCAGGTACCTAATGAACAGTCATGAATCCGGTTATCATGAATTTCTACATCAATAGGAGCATGCAGTTTGATTCCAGCAATTTCATGACCATAAAATTCTCTTTTTAAAGCAATATTATAGATATGGTTGTTATAGATTTCACTGAAAATACAGCCTAAATGGCCAACAACTCCATTCTGACCACTATCATGAATGGTGTTATTTCTGATAATATGAGATCCAATATTATCTTTGTTCCAGCCGTAATCTCCTGCTTCAAAAACTGATTCAATCTGATATTTATAACCGGGTTTATCCTGTCTTTTACTGCGGAAATTATCACCAGTTGCTGCAGTTTTACCAATACTAATCGCACTGCATTTTGCATCATGTATGTTATTCTCTTCAATAATCCAACCTTTACTCCAGTTAGGACCAATTAGACCTGGTTGATCTGCTGTTGGAGGTGTCCAGGGAGTAGCTGCCTGGGCCATCTCAAAACCTTTAACAGTAATATAATCAATACCAGTAGTTTCTGGATAAAAACAGGCTTTGCGGACATTTATCTCAACTAGTTCCTCAGTTGGATCTGCCTGATGAAAGTTAGCATAAATAGTTGTTTTTTCTTGATCAACCTCTACATACCAAAGATATTTTGTCTGCTCCGGGTTTTTTACTTTATCTACTTTCCCAGTCCAGTCATCTTTTATTTCGATTTTAACTTCTGGATCAACTAATTTATCATAAGAGTCGACTTCGTAAAAAGACATTCCATTTAGGTAAACATCTCCTAAGTGTTTTGTTTCCTGACCACCAGTATGGATCAGCCAGTCACCAAAAATTTCTTCCTGATAGGGATTATAGTCACCAAAAATTTGATTATCTATTTCTGTTTTCCAGATTGAAGCTTCAACATTCTTCCAGTCTTTTATTCTTTCTGAACCTTTAATCACTACTTTTTCATTTTCAGCTGCCTGATAAGTAATTCTCCTCTTATCACTTAAACCTCTATTCTGCGGCTTAACCCATTCTCTGTATGTACCTTCGTGAACTATAACAGTATCTCCAGCCTGTGCAATTTGTGCAGCCTTATTAATTGTTAAAAATGGTTCTTCTTTAGTTCCTTGATTAAAATCTGAGCCTTTTTTTGCAACATGATATTCAAAACTCATTTATTATCCCCCTATTAAATTATTTTTTAAAAATAGTAAATATAAGATAAAACTTAAACAATCCACAGCATTAATTTAAGACTTAAATTAATGCTGTACTTATATTATTCTCCACCTATCATCTGATTCCTGCAAGAACTTTCAGACTTTTTTGATTAAAAAAAGAAATACCGCTACATAAATAGCGGTACGAATGTTATATTTTTCTGTTACAATTCAATTTTTTAGTTTCCTGGCAGCAGAGTAAACGAAGCTAAACTAGCACTTCCTTCCCCTCTGTAGGTAAAATATAATGAATGTACTCCATCTGGAATTTTAACATCTGTTGAATATTCCTGCCAGATATTTGAAAATTCAACCTGTATTTCTGCTAAAACCTCCCCATTCCAGGCTGTCTTAACTTCAAATCTGCCGCTGCAGTAACCACGAACTTTAATTTTAACTTTATTTATATTATTAAACTCAAAATATTTAAAACCAGCTGTTGCAAAATCTTTCATATTCTGAATATAACCTGTTTCTTTATCTCCATCTTTACCGTCCTGAGTTATCTTCGGAAACTGCTTATCCATCCAGGCACCGGTAAAATCAGTATAAACTGATTCTTCATCAGTAAATAAATTACAGGCAAGATAGGCCGGGTATTCTCCCACCCCAATTAACGGATTATCTTTTGAACCAGTAGAAGTCATCTCTACCTGGGGAATATTTCCCTCGTTTGTAAATTCAATTTTTTCCAGACAGGCCTGTCTGCTAAAATTGGTTCCATTCGTATGTCGGTGATAAAAGATATACCACTGATTATTTATTTCAACAATGCTGCCGTGATTATTTCCGCCATAATACATTGGCTTAGCAGCCGCTTTATAGCTTTCAATACCAATATCAGCATTGCTGACAATAGTTCCCTGATATTCAAAACCTTCGGTTGGCTTCTTGCTCGTAGCATAGCATAATTCATGCATTAAAATTGAAGAATAAATTAAATAATATGTATCTTCTCTTTTTCTAATCGATGGAGCTTCAAAAAATTCATGCCCTTCAAAGCCTGTTCCCTCACTATAAGGTTCACTCGGGATTACAAATCTAGGTTCTTCAATTATTGTCAGCATATCGTAATCTAAAACTGTGGCCATCGCCCCATTTCTTGATTTATCACCTTTCTGACAGAAGCCAGTATACAAATATGTTTTCTCCCCTTCAGTAATTACACCAGGATCAAACTGCGGCTGGTCTCCTTCTTTTTCACCAAGGCGAGTACCATCCTGATAATGGACATAACCATAAAACTCATATTCTCCAGCCGGAGTATCAGAAACAGCCACTGAAACTATAGACAGCTTATCAAGAACATAATAAAGATAATAGCGACCATCAGGGCCAACAGTCACATCCGGAGCATATAAACACATGCTGGCATCTGGATTAAGAGGATCTTCTGTTTTTTTATAAATTACCCCTTCATAACGCCAATCCGAAAGATCATCAACTGGAGCCGACCAGCAGACATAATCATTTAAACAGTAGGCATGACCATTGAATCGATCATGAGAACCGTAAATATATACTCGCTCATTAAAAACATATGGTTCAGCATCAGGGATATACTCCCATGATGGTAAATATGGATTCACTTGTTGTTTTATCATAAATCAATTCCTTTCATTTTATTTTAAAGTCAATAAAACCACAGAACTGGAAGGTATTTCCCCAGTCAACTTCTGGTTTTCAATACTAAACTCATCAAATTTTTCTGGTTTCACAAGATCAGGATTTTCAAATGTATTATGATCATTTGAATTGTCTGAAGTTAAAATTGTCCCCTTAACTTCAGTTGCATCAATTGAATTAATTATGGTCTCTATTTTCGCATCATTTTCTGGATCCAGATTACAAAGAGTAATATTAACCTCACCCAGATCATTCTTAGAAGCAGAAGCACTCAGTTTTGGAATCTCTTTATATTTTTCAGTTTCTAAATGAATAGGGATTTGAAGTGCATCCTGATGTACTTTAAACATTTTAAAAACATAATAGGATGGGGTTACAATCATATCTTCTTCATCAGTTAAAACCATTGCCTGGAGAACATTTGCAGTTTGAGCTATGTTGGCCATTTTTACTCTATCTGCATGCTGATTGAAAATATTTAAGTGTATTCCGGCTACAAGCGCATCTCTTAAAGTATTCTGCTGATATAAAAAACCAGGATTTGTTCCGGGTTCTACATCATACCAGGTTCCCCACTCATCAACGATTAAAGCAACTTTCTTTTCGGGATCATATTTATCCATTATCGTGCTGTGTTTTGTTATTAGTTCATCCATATACATAGCTTTTTTTAAGGTAATATACCATTCATCCTGGTCAAAATCAGTTGCTGAACCTTTATTTTCCCACTCATCACCGGGAACAGTATAATAATGGAGGCTTAAACCATCCATCTTATCAGCTGCTTCTTCCATTAAAACTTCGGTCCAGTGATAATTGCTGTCATGTGATCCACAGGCGATTTTGAAAATTTTATTATCTCCATGATCATTAATATATGTTTGATAGTTTTTATATTTATCAGCATAATATTCAGGCCGCATGTTTCCACCACAGCCCCAGTTCTCATTTCCTACTCCAAAATATTTTAAATCCCAGGGTTCTTCACGACCATTTTCTTTTCTCCAGTCAGACATTGGTGATTCTCCATCATGAGTCAGATAATCAACCCATTCCTGCATTTCTCTAATAGTTCCACTACCCAGATTACCGGAGATATATGGTTCTGTATCTAAAAGATCACAGAGATCCATAAATTCGTGTGTACCAAAATGATTATTCTCAGTTACACCACCCCAGTGATTATTAACAATAGTAGCTCTTTCTTCACGGGGGCCCACTCCATCTTTCCAGTGATATTCATCTGCAAAACAACCTCCAGGCCACCTTAGGACTGGTATATTAATTTCTCTCAAAGCTTCAATAACATCATTTCTGATGCCTCTTGTGTTAGGAATTTCAGAATCTTCTCCAACCCAAAATCCCTCATAAATACATCTTCCTAAGTGTTCTGCAAAATGTCCATAAATATTTTTATTTATCTTCTCTTTTGCTTGCTCTATATTTAATATCAGTTTATTCATAATTATATTCCTCCAAAATTAATTTATATTATTATCCTTTAATACTGCCAGCTGTCAGGCCGGAAATGAAATGTTCCTGCATTTTCAAAAATAAAAGTACAATCGGCAGAACAGCCAATACGGAGCCAGCCATTAACATACCATAACGAGGTCGATACTGCCCGATTAACGTTGATAAACCCACAGCCAAAGTAAACATCTCTTCTGTTCTCATTACGATTAAAGGCCATAACAAATTATTCCAGGCAAAAATAGAAAATAAAATGGCTAAAGCAGCTAATACTGGTTTTGATATAGGTAAAACTATTCGATAAAATATCTGCCATTCTGAAGCTCCATCAACTCTCGCTGCATTTAGAAGATCATCTTCTATTCCCACCATATATTGGCGCACAAAAAATAAGCCCAGTGGATTTGCAATCATTGGCAATATTAAACCAGCATAAGTATTAATAATTCTGGCTTTAGTTAACATAATAAAAAGTGGAATTAATTGAATATGAATGGGCAGCATTTGAGCTGCAACAATAATTAAAAATATAAAATTTCTATATTTGAATTCATATTTTGCAAAGGCAAAACCGGCAAGACTACAAACAAACAATCCCAGGATAACATAGCCAGTTGCAAAAATTATACTATTAATATACCATCTTATAAAATGAGTATCAGCAAGTTCTGTATAATTCGTGATAATGGGATTGTTTGGTAATAAACTTAAACTACTGGTGAATATTTCTCCCGACGGCTTAAAAGATGAAACAAACATCCAGTAAAATGGTATTATAAACAATAGACAAACAAAAATAAAAAACACAACTACTCCAAAAGTTTTAATATTATTTGAAATATGAAGCCGCATAATTTAACCTCCAAAAGTATCTATTATAAATTAATTTTCTTTGAAGAATCCAGTGAGTTTGAGTTGGAATAAAGAAAGAATTAAAATAATTAATGCCATTAAAAAACCAATAGTTGAAGCATAACCCAACTCAAAATATGAAAAGGCTGTCCGATACATCATTACAGCTAAAGTTAAAGCACTTTTTCCCGGTGAGGCTCCACCATCCCACAACATATAAACTTCAGTAAATAATTTATATCCGCCAATTAAATTTAGTGTCGCTACAAAAATAATAATTGGTTTTAAAAGTGGCACTGTTATATAGTAAAAACGCTGCAGCATATTGGCTCCATCAATTGAAGCTGATTCATATAACTCTTTTGATATACCAGTTAATCCGGTTGTAAAATAAATTAAATTCATACCTGTCCAGCGCCAGGTTGCAATTAAAACCACTGAAGGTATTGTTAACAGGGGATTTATTAACCATTTTTGAGGTGGAATCCCAATATAACCTATTAACAAATTTACAATCCCAGTTTCGCCTTTATATAATAAAATTTTGAAAACTGCTGCAGCTATAACCAGTGAAGTTAAAGTTGGAATAAATAAGATTGTTTTATAAATATTTTTACCCTTACAATGTTTAGAATCCAATAAAACTGCAAAAATCAGTGGAATAGGAATCAAAGTAATCATAGTTCCAATCATATATTTGGTATTATTCCATACAGCTTTTAGAAAATTACTATCATTTATAAGTTCAATATAATTTTTTAAACCAACAAATTCTCTTCCTGATAATCCCTGCATCTCATGCAGGCTTAAAAAGGATGAATATATAATTGGGTATGCTTTAAAAATAGTAAAAAAGATTAAAAAAGGAGCTATAAATATCCATGGGACTATTTTTTTATTATATAAAATCTTTTTAATCATTCATTTCCCCCCCCATAAGTATTGTAATTCTGGATGCACTGCAAAAAATACACTCTTTTCACAGTGCAACCATTTTAATTTACTTTTTGATAAAGTTGTAAGAAAGAATTAATGTTTGATTATTCGGAACGTAATGTCTCCGCAGCATCTTTAAGTGCTTTCTCCACATCTTTATTTTGTTCAATAGTTTTAAATAGTACTTCTTCACCTAAAATATCCTGAACTTTTGGGTAAAGTCCTGTTAGATATAAAGGTTGAATTTCACTTTGTAAGCTTTTAATAGTATTCATCACTCTCTCGTTACCAAAGTAAGGTAAGGGTTCATATAATTCTTCATGATTATATGCATCTTTTCTTATTGGATCAAATCCAAGTTCTGTCCAGATCTGTACACCCGCTTTTTCAGTTAGCTTTGCAAAGGCTAAGAAATCTTTAGCAACTTCAATGTTATTAGCCTGCTTAGTGATAGCTGTACCGGTTCCGCCACCAGTCGCTGAAAGAGTTCCTCCAGAACTCCAGGCAGGCATTGGACGAACTAATATTTTTCCCTTTAAATCAGGCATGAAATCAGTAAATCTAATCATGTACCACTGTGGCATTGGCAAAACACTTGCATATTTACCACTATTCATGACATCATAGAAATTTTGCTGATGGTAATCCTGCATGACATTTCCTATTTTATGTTTGTAAACTAGATCCTGTAAAAACTGTAGTACTTTTATATTTTCTTTTCTGTCCAATATAATATTTCCATCTTCATCAAAAGAATTACTTCCAAACTGACGACTCATTAAATGAAATGGCCAGGCTGATCCGTGTGCTACAGGGGCCATCCATTGATCTATCTCTCCATCACCATCGGTATCTTTGGTTAATTTTTTACCTACTTCAACATAATCTTCCCAGGTTTTAATATCATCAACTGACACACCGGCTTCTTTAAATAGTTCCTGATTATAATAAATAACTGCTGTTCCTATATGAGTTGGAATACCATAAACTTTACCTTCTAATGAAGAATAAGGAGCAAGTCTGGCAGTAACAATTTCATCTTTATACTTATCTGTTACGGAAGTAAGATCAACCAGTTTATCAACACTATTGGCAACAATCCCCGGAAACTTTGCAATTTCAATATCAACTATGTCAGGAGCACCCATTCCTGTTTGTAAAGCAACATTTAATTTATCATGCATTTGATCATATGGTAAGGTCTGAGTTTTAAGTTTTAAGGTAACATCAGATTGTGCCTGATTATATTCTTCAGCTTTCATTTCAAAGAATTCAGCATGAGCGTTAACAAATGTCCACATATTCAACTCTACAGTTTCAGCATTGACTGCTGTTGCTGCTAATAAAAATCCTAAAACCAAAACAAAACTCAAAATTATAACTTTTCTTCCTTTAGCTAGAAACATATGCTTATTTCCTCCTTTTGGTTATAAAAACTTCAGCTTTAACTTTACAGACTGTAAATCACAAACAAAAATATTTCACCTCCCTAAAAGTTAAGTAGTTTCTCTTATTACTAATTTGGGATGAATAAGATGTGTCTGATAACTATCACTTCCTCCATTATCAATTCTCCTAAATAATAATTCCATAGTTTTTTCTGCAATTTTATACTTTGGCAAATCCATTGTAGAAAGCTTAGGATTTGTATAAGAAGCTACACTATTATCATAACCTATAACTGCAACTTCATCCGGTATTTTTATTTTCTTATAATTTAAATAATCAATCACTCCAGAAGCCATCACATCATTATAAACAAAGATTGCATCTATTGAGCCATTATTTTCAATTAATTCTTCTGCTGCCTGATATCCATCTTCTCTATCAAAATCTTTTTGAATCGAAACTAAATCTTTATCTAATTTTAAATTATTTTCTTTTAATGCTTTTTTGTAACCAGAATATCTAATCTCAGTAGTTTTACTTTCTTCTACCCCAACGAAGGCAATATTTGACTTATTATTTTTAATCAAATATTCAACAGCTTTAAAACTTCCTTCCTGATCATCAATTAATACTGTATCTATATCGTCTCGTTTTCTTGCTCCAGCCATTCCGACTACAGGAATATCTGCTTCCAGAAGATTCTCTATAAAATTACTGGTCATAATCTCCCAGGTCAAAGTTACGATAACCCCACCGACTCTGTTTTCAATTAGATTATTTAAATATAAATCACTCCTTTCTATTCGTGAATGTGTATTACATAAATATACTCCATATTTCTTTTCAAAGGCAAAATTTTCAATATAATGACCAATCTGTGAAAAAAATTCATTTCTGATAGTTGGAACTACATAGGCTATCATTGGATTTTCTTTTTTTGATAATGCTCTAGCAATTCTGTTGGGCCGATAATTTAGTTCACTTACAGCACTTATAACTTTTTTTGAAAGTCTATCACTAACTTTAACATCAGAATCTTTATTTATTACAGCAGACACTGTTGCTACAGAAACTCCTGCTTTTTTTGCTACATCTTTGATTGTAACCATAATAATCTATCTCCCCAATTATATTTATTATTAGCTTAAAAATCCTTAGAATTCTTTCTAATCGGTTAGAAGTTTGAATTTTAAAAAATCTAATCGGTTAGAAATATAGTAAAAATATATAATATTTACCTTT
>Ga0208153_100119_pt1 | contig 34911 bp, 26 predicted proteins | sample Wag42014_10_18_FD_187331 | JGI IMG/M metagenome (GOLD analysis project Ga0208153, IMG submission 187331) | Deep subsurface shale carbon reservoir microbial communities from Ohio, USA - Utica-2 Time Series 2014_10_18 (SPAdes) (version 2) ... | reverse complement strand
GTTATTGGATATTGTATTATGGACAACCACTTTCACCTTCTCGTAAAAACATCGTCAGTGGAAGACATTGATAATGAAGAACTTAAAGAACGATTATCCCGCCACAATAAAAATATTTCAAACGAAACCACAGAATCTGAACTACTAAAATATAAAGAAAAACTTACCGACATATCAGAATATGTAAAATCGATAAAAATGACTTTTTCCAGATGGTACAACAAAAGGAACAACCGTAAGGGCTATTTCTGGGGAGACAGGTTTAAGAGTGTTTTGGTGGAAAGCGGAGAAAGCCTTTTGAATATGCTTGCCTACATTGATTTGAATCCTGTGCGTGCAGATATCTGCAGTAAGCCGGAAGAATACAGATGGTGCAGTTTTTCAGACCGACTGGCAAAACCAAAAGATGCTTTCCTGAGTTTTGAGGGTACTGAAATTGATAAAGTGGAAGACTATGTGTCATTTGTATATGGTGTTGGCAAACTTGAAAGGAAAAGTTATCAAGGTACAGAAAAGGGAAGAATCTCAGAATATTCGCGTCCTGAAATTAGTTTGTGGCATCACAGAATCAGGTATTTTTCAGATACACTTGTTATTGGCTCAAAAGGTTTCATAGAGTTCGCATATAAAACTTTTGAAGATAAAATAACCAAAAAGGAACGGAAGGCGCATAAAATCCCCATTGATTTTACGCACGATTTATATTCCATCCGGCGGCTGAATAGTATTTAAAAGAAACCTTTGAATTTATTTTTTAACGAATTTATGTTAAAATAAAACATAAAATATAGGAGTGATTAGCAATCGAACAATCTAATGGACTTGTAAATTATAATTTTTAAGAGCTTACATGGATGTGGAAGCTGAATATTTTAAAAGACAGAAAAATGAAAGGTTTGAAAAATTTAGAGTGCTTGCTTCCTGAAACTAAAAACTTATGAGGCGTAAAAGGGGACAGGTAAACTATGCTTGACATGTTAGTTCTAAGTGCTAAGATTTAAGTGTTAAGAGGAAAAGGATAAGTTTTGATAGTTTTCGAGAAGGAAAAGCAAAAGGTTGAGGAGTTGAAATGGCAAGGACAAAACGATTTAAAATTAACGGCGATGTTGGATACTATCATGTGATCTCCCGGACAGTGGGTGGAGAGTTTCTATTGGGAGATGTTGAGAAGGAAAAGCTTCTGTCTGTTATAAAGCAGTTTAGTTCACTGTATTTCGTAAGTGTTATCGGCTATTGCATTATGGACAACCACTTTCACCTTCTCCTAAAAACATCATCAGTGGAAGACATTGATAATGAAGAACTTAAAGAACGATTGTCCCGTCACAATAAAAATATTTCAAACGAAATCACAGAATCTGAAATACTAAAATATAAAGAGAAGCTTACTGACATTTCCGAATATGTAAAATCGATAAAAATGACTTTTTCCAGATGGTACAACAAAAGAAACAACCGTAAAGGCTATTTCTGGGGAGACAGGTTTAAGAGTGTGCTGGTGGAAAGCGGAGAAAGCCTTTTGAATATGCTTGCCTACATTGATTTGAATCCTGTGCGTGCAGATATCTGCAGTAAGCCGGAAGAATACAGATGGTGCAGTTTTTCAGACCGACTGGCAAAACCAAAAGATGCTTTCCTGAGTTTTGAGGGTACTGAAATTGATAAAGTGGAAGACTATGTGTCATTTGTATATGGTGTTGGCAAACTTGAAAGGAAAAGTTATCAAGGTACAGAAAAGGGAAGAATCTCAGAATATTCGCGTCCTGAAATTAGTTTGTGGCATCACAGAATCAGGTATTTTTCAGATACACTTGTTATTGGCTCAAAAGGTTTCATAGAGTTCGCATATAAAACTTTTGAAGATAAAATAACCAAAAAGGAACGGAAGGCGCATAAAATCCCCATTGATTTTACGCACGATTTATATTCCATCCGGCGGCTGAATAGTATTTAAAAGAAACCTTTGAATTTATTTTTTAACGAATTTATGTTAAAATAAAACATAAAATATAGGAGTGATTAGCAATCGAACAATCTAATGGACTTGTAAATTATAATTTTTAAGAGCTTACATGGATGTGGAAGCTGAATATTTTAAAAGACAGAAAAATGAAAGGTTTGAAAAATTTAGAGTGCTTGCTTCCTGAAACTAAAAACTTATTACTTAATCTAATAAATGATTGCGATTTATTGCACAAATATGTTCTCGCGGGCGGCAGTGCCCTAACTTTACGCGTATGCCACATAATGAATTAGCTCAAGGATAATTGGAATATTCTTAAGTTTTGAGTTAAGCTTAAAATATTATGATAAGGAGAGTATTCCATGAGCAAGAGAAGACATTTCAGTGGTCAAGACAAGGTAAAGATTTTGAGAGAACATTTGGAAGGGAAAAATAGGGACAGGTAAACTATGCTTGCAAATTAAGGGAAAAATAGGGACAGGTAAACTATGCTTGTCAACTATAATGCGAGTTTTTTGATAAGTTAATATTAGCAACTTTCTTTACTTCTTCTAACGCTTTGTTAAAATCGAATTCTTCCTTCTTGCCCATGTGTCACCCCTTATGTTTATTTTATAACAGAGTGACACAAAAAAGTTAAAAGCTCCCGCTGAAACTATAAGACCTGTATTTTCAGGTTTTAATTCTTAATTTCAGCGCTCACAATTAGCAAAACGGCCCCAATGATAAGTAATGCCCACCCCCATTGAAGTTGAATAGATTGGATCGCCACATTTGCAAAATCACCAAAAGGATTATCACCAAGCTCAGCTTTCATATCTGTTTTTACTCGAGACATCTTTATCTGAAAATTAATAAACGTGAAACTCATGACTGCTAAACTACCAATGCCTGTGAACCAAAGTCTTTTATATTTCTTTTTCAATACTAAAATTAAAGAGATAACAGCTAGGATCAAAACAATTGTCCCATCACCTTTTCCATTTTGGAAATAGTTCATACCCCCTACAATTGGCACACTTATTATCGGGGCAAACACACCTAGAAAAAGAATTAATGAACCAATTAAGCCGAGCAATTGTTTTTTTTCAAATTCTATTTTATTGTTTTTATCATCATCATTGAAAAATTCAGGAAGTTTTCCACAGTAAGGGCAGACGGCATGATCTCTTGAAAATTCTTCGTCACAGATTGGACAACTTATATATTCATTCTTCTTTTTATTTTCTTCCTCATTCTTTTTCATTACTTCTTCATATTTCTTCTCCGCCTTTTCATAAACAACGCCACATTTTGGGCATTCAACATCTCCACCATTTTTAGGTGTGTTGCATTTAACACATTTGTCATATTGCATATGACCCTCTCATATTTATAACTCATTCCTGAAAACTCTAGTCCTTAAAAACTAGAGATTAATGAAAACCTTTTACCGCAGGTCCGTTTGCAGACCTGTGAAAATCGCGGCATAACTTCACTACTTTTGATCCCACAGATAAGTATTCAATTATATTATATTTTACCAACTCTATTATCTCCCTGTCAAATCAACCTATATAAAAAATTTTAACTTATAGCCTTCATATACTATAAGTCTCTTATACTTTTAAGGTTAGCAGTGCAAGCAAGTTGTCAAAGTTACAATAAATGCACAGAAGGCACGGAAGGTTTTAGCAAGGGTTATTGTATAGCCAAGCATCAAAACTTGTAGCTCAGCTTAATTTTCTGGACAAAACAAGTACATTTTAAAGTTATTCCACAAAATAAATCACCAGAAAATTATCCGATAAAAAACAACGATTGGTTACTATTTGCTTACAAGCAACAATAAAGGTTTTCTCTTATTATTTTTTAGCTTTGTAACTTTTTGATAATAAAGAAGCTGGCAGCCGGAATCGAACCGGCGACCTATGAATTACGAGTTCATCGCTCTACCGACTGAGCTATGCCAGCTTGAAATCCACTTCTAAATAATCATAGTTTATTCTGTCAACCGAAACCTGAAGAACATCCCCTATCCTATACATTTTCTTTGAATTTTTACCGACAAGATACTCACTTTCAGGATCGAAAACGTAATAGTCATCATCAATATTTGATATCGGCAGAAAGCCGGTAAGAAGCATTTTCGGCAGAAATACAAAAATACCGGAAGATGCCACCCTGTTAATATGACAGTCGAAAACATCATCAATATGTGTTTCAAGAAAACGCAATTTTTTATACTGACGTATTTCCCTTTCGGCTTCTTCTTCCTGTTTTTCCATAACAGAGCTGTGTTCTGCGGCATCGTTCATAAATTTCTTGGTCGGTTTGAAATTATAGTTATACAATAACATTTTCAGAAGTCTGTGAACAATCATGTCCGGATAACGTCTGATGGGACTGGTAAAATGCGTATATGACTCTGAGGAAAGACCGAAGTGACCAATGTTTTCTGTGGAATAAACCGCTTTTTGCATAGTTCTAACAAGAAGTGAGCTGAGAATATAGCTGAATCGTGAGTTTTCAATCAAGCTTGATATCCTCTGAATATTTTTCGGCGTTATTTCATCAGGGGTTTTTACATCAACTCCAAACCTTTTACAGGTCTGGACAAACTCTTCAATCTTAGCTGGATCAGGACTGTCATGTATCCTGAATATAGAAGTGTCGAGTTTTTTCTCCAAAAACTCGGAAACTGCCTCATTCGCCTCTATCATAAAATGTTCTATAAGTCTGTGAGAAATATTTCTTTCCAGCGGTTTGAGATCATACAAGTCTCCGTTATCATCAAAGAGAAACTCCACCTCAGGCAGATCAAAGTCTATTGTTCCCTGCTTTCTCCTTCTCTTTATCAACAGCTTCGCCAAAGTGGCTGAATCGTCGAGCAGTTTTGACAACTTTTTGTTTTTGGGAATTTCTTCCTTTGTTATATAATTGTAAGCAATATCGTAAGTAAGCCTGTAATTACTCCTGATAACAGACTGATATATATCAGATGAAATTCTGTTGCCGAAGGAATCATAGTCGATTTCCGCTGTGAGTGTAAGTCTCTTTACTCTCGGTTTCAGACTGCAGAGATCGTTTGAAAGTTTTTCGGGAAGCATCGGTATGGCAAATTCCGGAAAATAAACGCTTGTGGCCCTGTTGTATGCCTCTTTATCCAGATTTGTGTCCGGCTGAACAAAATGAGCAACATCGGCTATATGAACGTAAAGCTTATATCCACCATTTTCATTGTTCTGAATTGAAACAGCATCATCGAAATCTCTGGCACTTTCACCGTCTATAGTTACAGTAAATAATCCTGTTAAATCCTTTCTTTCGCCGGGATTTTCAAACAATGCTTTTGAATTTTCATGAAGCTCCTTAGTGACATCTTTAGGAAACTTCCTTTTATATTCGTATTTTTCCATTACAATTTTATTCTCAATACCCTGATCAGAAAGGGCACCGAGTTTTTTAGCAATTTTTCCTTCTGCGTTTTTCCCTTTTTCAGGGTAGTGTATAATCTCGACAACTACTACATCATCTGTTTTTAATTTTTTGGAAAATCTGTTGGGGATATAGATATCACCATAAAACTTTTTCACAAGAGGTACCACATAAGCAAAGTACTTGGATTTTTCCACTCTCCCCACTATCCGCTTAAATCCACGTTCAAGAATTTTTACCACATGGGCTTCTTCTCTGCCCTTAAATTTCTCAATTTTAATTGCCACCCTGTCTTTGTGTACAGCACCGTTTAATCTTTTGGGAGGAATAAACAGATCCTGCATATCTTCCTTTTCAGGCACAAAGAAAGCATATCCGTCGGGATGTCCGTCCACATGCCCCGTATGTAAATTAAGATCATCCGTTATGGCATACTTTCCGGATTTCAGTTTGACTATATCTCCGGAAATAATCATGGATCTTAAAACTTTACGGAGATTTTTCTTTTCAATTGACAATTCCTGTTGCAGCTCGTCTAAGTTAAGAGGCCTGCCCAGGCTTTTCAGTTTTTCTAAAATTTCGTTTTTTGTTTTACTCAATATTCAACTCTTTTATTTTTTTTCTCAGTGTATTTCTGTTAATACCCAAGATTTTAGCCGCAAGGGACTTGTTTCCGTCTGTTTCCATCAATGTAGCCTCAAAAAGAGGCTTTAACGTTATACGGCAGAATTCGTCAAATGCCATATTCTTCTGGGAAAGATTTTCCGCATCTACAATGTCCTGTGCCAGCTTATACAGCTGGGAAAACAGCGAATCGCTGTAACCGTTCAGAACGTTATTTTTTGAAATTTTCTGAGGAAGATCATCAACAGTAATAACACTTCCGGATGCCTGTATTATGGCACTTTGCATAACATTTTCCAGTTCTCTGATATTACCCGGCCAGGTGTATTTTCTAATTTTTTCCATGGCATCCTCGCCTATTGACAGCACATCACCTTTCAAATCTCTGTGTTTTTTCAGGAAATGATTGACAAGGAAGGGAATATCCTCTTTGCGCTCCCTTAACGGGGGAATGTCCATAGAAACGACATTGAGTCTGTAGTAGAGGTCTTCGCGAAACTTCTCCTGCTTTATAAGATTTTCCAAAGTTTTGTTAGTGGCGGCAATAATCCTGAGATCCAATTTTACAGTTTTATTTGACCCGAGCCTGTTAAGTTCTCTCTCCTGCAGTATTCTCAACAGCTTCGACTGCAGAGAGTAATTGAGCTCTGAAATCTCATCCAGAAAGATTGTGCCCCCGTTAGCCTGTTCGAATTTTCCTATCTTATCACTTACCGCTCCGGTAAAAGCACCTTTAACATGGCCGAACAATTCACTTTCCATCAGTTCATCAGGGATTGCGGGCATATTTATAGCCACAAAAGGTTTGTCATTACGGTTACTTTTCTCATAAATCATTCTTGCCAGTACTTCTTTACCCGTGCCGGTTTCCCCCTGTATCAGAACATTTATGTTTGTTTTCGCAATTCGTCCAATAAGCTTATAAATATCAAGCATCTTCTGGCTGGAAGTCTGAAAGTCGTAAACGAATCCTTTATCCACAGAGGATTCGGCCTCTGTTTTTTTGCATATTTCAAGAATCTTATTTTGAAGTTTTTCAAGGTCAAAAGGTTTAGGGAAAAAGTCCAGTGCACCGGCATTTATTGAGTTAATAACATTGGAGCTGGTATTCTGTGCAGTCATAACAATAAAATTTACTCCCGAATAAATTTCTTTCCATCTGTCAACCAATTCAATACCATTTGCATTATCAAGAAATATATCCACAAGACAGACATCAATGTGTTCACGTTCGAGGATATTTACAGCTTGTTCGACACTTGTGGTTGTCAGAACCTCAATAAAATCATTCTCCAGCCCTTCTTTAAGCAGCCACAAAATATTTTCTTCGTCATCGATTACCAGTACTTTTAAAAATTCATTCATATCGGCAACAACACTGTGAAAACTGTTCCTATATTATTTTGGGAGTAAAAACTCAATCTGCCTTTATGTTTTTCAATAATTTCTCTGGCTATAATAAGTCCCAATCCCCTTCCCTTGCTTTTCGTCGTAAAGAAGGGTGTGAAAATTTTATTGCGAATATCTTCAGGAATCCCTCCACCTTCGTCAATAATAGTAAATTTTGCCATCGATGACAATCGTTTTTTATTGAAATCTCTGTATTTAATTGTGGTATCTATCGTATAAAATATTTTTATTTTTCCGTTGGGATTCGCTTCACAAGCGTTTTTTATAATATTATAAAATGCTCTGTACAACTTATCCCTGTCACCGTTTATTTTTTTCAAATCGGTTGATATCTCAGTAGAAAAACTGACGTTTTTAAATAAAATCTGGAGTGAGGTGAGCATTTCCTCAAAAAATTCCAGTATATAAAATTCCTTATAGTTAAGATTTATATCCAGAATAAAGCCGAATTCATCTACAAAATTCTCCAGACGGCTGCATTCATTATCTATTATCTCAGTGCATTTAAGGGTGTAGTTATCCTTGCTTTTATTTTTTAACAGCTGAACCGTTCCATTGATAACAGTCAGGGGATTCTTTATTTCATGCAAAAAAGAGCTTATATCAAAAAAACTATTATATTCAGAGAAAATTTCATCCATCGGAAATAAAATCACATAAACTACACTTTCCTGTTGAGCGGACTTGAGGAAAAACTTTTCCTGATTGATATGAATAAGTTTTTCATCGGTTGCCAATTTATTACTGAGGAAAAAAGGGATGTCATGAATGCCCGACTTGATGAATTTTGGGAAAAGATTCTCAGCGCTGCTGTTATATTGAACAATCTTATTGTTTTCGATTGCAACAAGAGGCATTCCCAAAAAATCAAAATGCTCGAACAGGTCATTATTTATATTGCTCATAAATTACTTAACAACTTTTTGTTCTTCCGGGTTCCGGTAAAACGGCTCAAAGGAATACTGTTCGGAGTAGCTGTCCGTAATCTTATGTATTTCTTTATCCACTTTATAATAATAAACTTTATCTGTTGAAGGCATTACTGCATAATCCCTGTATTTAACTGCATCTTCGGTAAAATCAATCCAGGCCGGCAGTGCAGCTCTGGCACCTGTTTCCAGATTCCCAATAGTTTTATAATCATCAAATCCCGTCCAGCTGCCGACGGTTAAATTAGGTGTAAAGCCGACAAACCAGGCATCAATATAGTCGTCTGTCGTACCTGTTTTGCCTCCCATAACCCTGTGTATATGGCTCGCCCTGCGCCCCGTTCCGTTTTCGATAACATTTATCAGCATATCTGTCATAATCTGGGCAGTTTCAGGTTTCAATGTCCTTTCTGCAACAGCAGGCGTTTCTTCATATATTATCTCACCGCTTCTGTTAACAACCCTGGTTGCATACAAAGGTTCCATTCTTTCTCCCATATTGGGGAAAACTGAATACGCATAAACCATCTCTTTTAGAGAAATTGAACCGGAACCAATACTTATGGAAAGATTATTTTTAAATTCTGAAGTTATACCAAATTTTTTGGCATAATTTTTTATTGTGGAAACACCTATCTGATCAGCCAGTTTGATAGTGACAACGTTTCTGGATTTAGTAAGAGCCTTCTTCAATGTCGTAAAACCGTAGAATTTCTTCTCAAAATTTTCAGGACGCCAGAATTTCTTCTTATTCTCCATAGTTTTTATAATAGGCGCGTCAAATACCAGAGACATGGGGTTATATCCATTTTCCATAGCAGCGGAATAAACTACCGGTTTGAATAGGCTCCCCACCTGCCTTCTTGCATCCACCGCCCTGTTGAACATGGATTTTTCGTAATCATACCCGCCTACCATAGCCAGAATTGCACCTGTCTTAGGATTTATTACCATAAACGAGCCTTCAACCTGGGGCTCCTGAGTAAGTTCATAGTAAGGATCATCATCACTGCCTGTATTTTTTACAAGTATATAGTCTCCCTCTTTTACAATTGTTCTCAAGTCATCCAGTCTATTGCTGTCTCCTTTATAAGGATGTGCCCATCTGCAGTCTCTCAGAAAAATGCTTGCAGTTTTGTTATCAATTTTTATTCCAGCCTTATATCTGCCCACATCAGACACTTTAGCAATAATGTAGTTAACCGTATCTGTTATATAAGAAATACTTTTAAGTTTTTTATCAATATCACTTTCGCTTTCATTGCCTATAGGGCCGAAATACCCCTGCCTGTTTGTCACATCAGCCAAATTCTTTTTCACTGCATTCTCAGCTATACTTTGAAACTTCATATTCAAAGTAGTATAAATTTCGTAGCCTCTGTTTTCTAAGTCTTTGATATTCATTTCTTTTTCAAGGTTGTTTATCACATAATCAACAAAATAACTGGCTGTTCTTCTTTTTTTCGGTCTGCTGTCAATAATATCGATTTCAGTTTTTGATGCCTGATTGTACTCACTTTCTGTAATAAAACCTTCTTCATACATCCTGTAAAGCACATGATTTCTTCTTTCTTTGGCTTCGGCAGGGTTAACATGAGGGGCATAATATCCGGGTGCTTTCGGTAGTCCGGCTATCATCGCACATTCAGCTAAAGTCAGATTTGTTGCATGTTTTCCGAAATAAAAACGTGCTGCAGCCTCCACCCCGTATGCACCTCTGCCAAAATATACCTGATTCAGATACAATTCCAGAATTTTGTCTTTGGATAGATAATTGTCTATTTTGTAGGCCAGTATAGCCTCTTTCACTTTTCGTTTAAGTTTTCTTTCCGGGGTTAAGTATATAACTTTGACCAGCTGCTGAGTTAGGGTACTCCCTCCCTCCACAATACGTCCTGCTTTAAGGTTTACGAAAAATGCCCTGACGATTCCCTTTATGTCTATCCCGTCGTGTTCATAAAAACGGCTGTCTTCAACTGCAATCAAAGCCTTTTCAAGTTTGTCAGGGATCTTATCAAGACTAATGGGATATCTTCGTTTGCTGCCAAGCTCAGCAATAGTTTTATTATCTATATCGTATAAGATGGTGGGCTGTTTATATTTGAAATCTTTCAGTTGTTTAATTGACGGCAGTTCGCTGTTAAGCTTAAAGAAATAAGCACCCAGACCTATAGTTACCGATAAAATTAAGACGACAAGCAGAATGCCGGTATATATGAGAAATTTTTTCATTTTATCTATTTTTTTGCCTTGTATTCAAACAGCATATCTCTGATTTTCGCTGCCTTTTCATAGTCAAGTTCTTCTGAAGCTTTATACATTTCTTTTTCCATAACTTCAATGTCTTTTTTTCTGTCACCGGTGAGCAGTCTCTCAACGGCATCTTCTTCAACCTCTACTGTTACGTAGTCTTTTTCATAAATACTGTCCAGAATATTTGTTATTTCACTTCTTATCGTTTCCGGAGTGATTCCGTGCTTTTCATTGTATATCTGCTGTCTTTTTCTTCTTCTGTTCGTCTCATCAATTGCGAACTTCATAGATTTTGTCATTTTATCTGCATAAAATATAGCTCTGCCGTTTATATTCCGAGCGGCACGGCCGATTGTCTGAATAAGAGATCTGTCAGAACGCAGAAAACCTTCTTTATCAGCATCAAGTATTGCAACAAGGCTCACTTCAGGAATATCCAGCCCTTCCCTCAAAAGGTTTATACCTACCAGAACATCGAATTTTCCAAGTCTCAGTTCCCTGATGATTTTTATTCTTTCCAAAGTATCGATTTCAGAATGCAAATATTCAACTCTTAAACCCATTTCTTTATAATACCTTGTCAGATCTTCAGCCATACGTTTTGTTAGGGTTGTTACAAGTACTCTTTCTCCATTCTCTACAATCTCATGAATCTCACTGTATAAATTGTCCACCTGGTTTTTAGCTGATCTGACCTCTATTACAGGGTCCATAAGGCCTGTAGGTCTGATTATCTGTTCGATAACGGTATTATCTGAGTCTTCAATTTCAAAATTAGCAGGAGTTGCACTGACATATAACACCTTGTCCAGTTTTTTGTTGAACTCATCAAACCTAAGCGGTCTGTTGTCGAGAGCCGAAGGCAACCTAAATCCAAATTCCACAAGTGTGGATTTTCTGGACCTGTCCCCCTTGAACATCCCTCTGACCTGAGGAATTGTCATATGTGACTCGTCCACAATTACGAGAGAATCCTCGGGCAAATAACTGAGCAGTGTCGGCGGTGTATCACCGGGTTTACGACCGTCAAAATATCTTGAATAATTTTCAATACCGTTGCAGTACCCTGTTTCCTCCATCATCTCTATATCGTACATTGTCCTTTGTGTGAGCCTCTGGGCTTCAACAAGTTTGTTTTCCTTTTCAAGTAAGGCCGTACGCTCCAAAAGATCGGTTTTAATTTGCTTTATAATTTTATCTACGCTGACTGCAGATGTCACATAGTGCGTATTGGGATAAACTGCGATTTTCGGTCTTTCCTTTATTGTTTTTCCCGTTATAGGGTCAAATTCGGAGAGCCTTTCCACCTCATCACCGAAAAATTCTATTCTGTATGCTAAACTGTCCTCATGTGATGGAAAAACTTCAACAGTGTCACCTTTAACTCGAAAAACGCCCCTGTGAAAATCATAATCATTCCTGTCATACTGTATATCAACCAGTTTCTGCAACACATCTTCCATACTTCGGTCATCGCCGGTCTCAAGTGTAACCAGCATACCGTAATAAGCCTCCGGAGAACCTAATCCGTAAATGCATGATACGCTTGCAACGATTATAACATCTCTGCGTTCAAGCAGACTTCTCGTAGCTGAATGGCGCATTTTATCTATATTGTCATTAATGGATGAATCCTTTTCTATATAAGTGTCCGATTGAGGAACATAAGCCTCAGGCTGGTAATAATCATAATAACTGACAAAATATTCCACTGCGTTATCGGGAAAAAATCTTTTAAATTCCCCGTAAAGCTGGGCAGCCAATGTTTTATTGTGAGCAATAATCAGTGTCGGAACTTCAAGCTGTTGTATGACATTTGCCATGGTGAATGTTTTGCCTGAGCCCGTGACCCCCAAAAGCACTTCTCTTTTAATGTCATTACGGTAATTTTTGACAAGCTGTGAAATTGCCTCCGGCTGATCACCGGTGGGCTGGTAGTCCGATACCAAATCAAAAATCATTCAATTCTTCCCGGATCATTGAAAACTGTAAAACTTTTTTTACTGGTTAATCCGGCCAATGTCATGTTAGATTTTTCAGCCAAATCGATCCCCAGCTTAGACGGAGCCGTGCGTGAAACAACGACCGGAATCTCTGCACGGCTGCATTTCAGTATCATTTCGGAGGTTAATCTGCCTGTTGAGATCAGAATGCCGTCACTTGATAAAACGTTTAAAACAATACCACCTATAACTTTGTCTATCGTATTGTGTCTGCCGATATCATCTGATGTAATACGGTTACCCTCAGAGCCGGCAAAATAAGCTTTATGGGCACACCTGGTTGCACTGTGTAAATCAGATTCTCTTTCCATGATCTTGAAATGATCCAAAATATCGGCTGCACTGATTTTAAATTTTGAGTCAATTGCTTTGATATCATCATATGTTTTATCCAGAACCTTGCCGCCGCCGCAGCCGGATGTAATGGTCCACGTGGAGTTGTTACCCAAAGGTTTCGGATCTTTCAGATAAACATATATGTTGTAATTTTCACACATCCTGTAATTAACCACATCGTCCGCTCCGTTTATTATCCCGGAAGTAAAAAGAAACCCGTAGGTAAATTCCTTCTGCTGCTCAGGAATAAGCATAACAGAGGCAAAAAACTCTCCGTTTACATGAATATTATGTTTTATCTCTTTGACAGTTAAGAATTCTTTTTCAGTAAAAGTGCCGTCATATTTGATTGTCTTGCATCGTGTAACCAACTTTTTTGAGAATTTCCATTGCATCTTTGTAATCCTTCTGTGTATTTATATTGATAAAACTCAGCAGATTTTCGTCATACTGTCTGCATTCTTCTTCATTCACGTATTTGACATCAATTTCATCCATTACATCAATAATGCGGTAATTACCTTTAAAATATTGTTTTTCCAAATTAATCAACAGGTTTTTACTGTAAAATCCCGTCAATGTATGTATCTTATTATCTGTTTCCGGAAGAACAGCATACCCCTCTTTTAACGACATATGTTTTACAAGCTTCTTCTGAACAAAGGGAGTATCAGCCGAAACAACAAAAACCCTTTCATACGCTGCATTTACCAGTGCTGTAATAATTCCCACCAAAGGACACTGTTTATCGTAAGCATCGGCAAGTAATCGCACATTTTTTACATCGCTGAATTTGCCGGGATTTTTGCATATGACCATTATATCATCGGACAATGCAGAGATGCTGTCAGCCAGGATAGAAGTCATACTTCTGCCGTTAATAGATACCAGTGTTTTGTCACGTCCAAAACGTCTGCTCTGACCGCCGGCAAGTATTGCAACAGAGAATTCAGAGTATTTTGTCATAATCTGCCTGCCTGTTATACAAATTAAAGACTGTAAAGATAAAGGTTTTTCCGCTCTATTGTGTTAAGTAATTTTTCCATTATAACCGGATTTAAGCTGCAGTCCACCCCCATAAAAATATTGGGTTTAACATTGGGACCGTGATAATCACTGCCTGCAGTATAAAAACATTTATATTCATCGGCAACTCTCTGAAAATATTTTATTTCCTCAGAATCGTGATAACTGGAAAACACTTCAACAGCGTCAAAAGGGTATTCAAACAGATCAGTCATTATATTATCCGGATTAAGCGCAGGGTGTGCCATTGAAAACACAGCCCTGCCGTCCATTTTGTCAAAAAATTCACCGATATCAATCAAAGGCACGTGAACATGAGCTTTGCCGCCCTTTGCAAAATAATCAAAATAGAAGCTGGTATAAGGTGAATATGATTTTTTCCTGTCGACATATTCTGAAAGTATCTTTTTATTATATTCACTTTTTAACAGCGTGTCGAGGAATGTCACTCCTGAAGGTACATTACCCACCGCATAAGTCATTAAATCATCAAAATTTATTTCAAAACCCAATTGTTTAAGGGCATTTACCCTTGCATGAGCCTGTTTTAATTTATTTTCATTTATTATGTCAAATACACTATGAAGAGCCTCATCTTCAGAATTTATACCATAAGCCAGAACATGCACCTCATGCTCACCGTAGTAAGTTGAAAATTCTGCAGAGGGTATCATAACGGTACCAATGCCCATGTTGAAGCCTTTTAGCTTGTTGTATCCGCTAATGGTATTATGGTCGGCTATTGCAAAATATTCTATATTTTTCTGTTTGACGTATTTCAGTATTTCTTCGGGTGTGTATTCACCGTCGGATGAACAGTCAGAGTGGATATGCAGATCAATTATCATATATCAGGCATTAAACCCCAGGTCAAAAGCCTTTAAATTGTATTCAACAGTTTTTGGAGGAACTTTTTCGCTTATGATATTCTCCCAAACTTCTCTTTCAAGGGGGAGCAGAGTTGCAAGTTTACCCAGAACCACAGTGCTTGTTACTTTTCTGTTAAGTGCCTGCTCTGCCAAATCAAAGGCATCTATCATATAATTCTTGTTAAATTTTTTTATATTATCTTCCACATAACCTTCCGGATATTCTTCCTCACCGCCTGCGGTACCCGGTGCATGAATCCTGCCGCTGTTAAGTATCAAACTGGTGCTTTTATTTATATATTCAAGATATCTCAGAAACTCCATCCTTTCAAAAGATACCAGTATATCCACACATCCCACCGGAATAACGGGAGAAGCTATTTTCTCACCAATTCTGACATGACTGACAACACTTCCACCCCTCTGAGCCATTCCGTGTATTTCACTTTTTTTAACGTCATAGCCTGCAGACAAAGCCACATCACAAACGATATCGCTGGCTAAAACTGTTCCCTGACCACCAACACCAACCATTAATATATCAAGCTTCATGAAAACTCCTTGAATTCTGCCACTGTTTATTCACCGCGTTTTTTTATAGCATCGAATTTACACACTTTCGGACAAAGTCCGCATCCAGTGCACAGTGTTTCATCTATGAAGGCAAGTCTTTTTTCGCTGTCCCATAGAATAGCCGGACAACCAAGTCTTACGCACGCTTTACAACCTGTGCACTTATCTTCAAGAATGTAATACGGGCTTGAAACGACGCTTTTATCTGCAAAAATACACGGTCTGTTTGTAATTATGACACTCAATTCTTCTCTGGCTACTTCTTCCTTGAGCGTGCTCAGGCATTCTTCAACATTAAAAGGATCCACCACTTTCACGTGACTGATCCCCATGCCCCTGCACAACACCTCTATATTCACTTTAGGTGCCGGAGAGCCTTTTAGTGAAATCCCCGTTGCCGGGTTAGGCTGATGCCCAGTCATTCCCGTTATCCTGTTATCAAGAATGATTACAGTGGAAGTACCGGAATTGTAAAAAGAATTTATGAGTCCGTTAATACCTGTATGTAAAAAAGTGGAATCGCCGATTACCGCTACAGATTTTCTGGCATATTCTCCCTGTGATCCTTTATCGATGCCGTGTGCCATGGATATACTGGCACCCATACAGATTGTTGAGTGCATAGCTGACAGCGGAGGCAGCAGACCAAGTGTGTAACATCCTATATCGCCTGCAGCAAACAGTTTAAGCTTGTTTATTGCGTGGAAAATCCCCCTGTGAGAACAGCCCGGGCACATATTCGGGGGACGCTGAGGCAGCTTATCATTTATATCTTCATAGGCGGATTTATAATCTTTATTGCAATACCCGTTTTTCGAAAATATCTCATTTACACGCTCCACCGACAGCTCACCCATAATTGACCTGTTCAGGTTTTCCACTTTAATACCGTGAGCCTTCAGTTCATTTTCTATAAATGGGTCAAGTTCTTCCACCACAAAAAGTTTTTCAACTTTACCGGCAAACTGTTTTATCCGTTCCAGGGCAAGAGGATAAACCATATCAAACTTAAGAACAGAAGCTTCCGGCAAAGCCTCTTTAACATATTGATAAGCAATCCCGGAGGAAACTATCCCTATGTCTGTATCGTTTATTTCCTCATGTATAAAATCACTTAAACTGTGGTTCAAGTCACCTTGCAACTGTTTAAGTCTGTCTTCCACAAAATAATGTCTTTTGCGTGCATTGGCCGGTACCATCACCCACTTGGGAACATTGAATTCCAGCTCCCTCTTTTCAATTTCCTTTCTGCTGCCAAGTTCAACAACAGACATACTGTGGGAAAGTCTCGTAACCGATCTAAGCAGAACCGGAGTGGAGTATTTTTCCGATATTTCCATCGCTTTCTGAACAAAATTCTTGGCTTCACTGCTGTCAGCAGGCTCCAGCATAGGTATTTTTGCAAACCTTGCATAATGACGGCTGTCCTGTTCATTCTGTGAGCTGAACATATTGGGATCATCTGCTACCACTACAACCACACCTGCATTCACACCTGTATAACTCAAAGTCATCAAAGGATCCGAAGCTACATTCAGTCCGACATGTTTCATACATGTCATTGAGCGGGTTCCTGCAAGACTTGAACCGATGGCAACTTCCAAAGCCACTTTCTCATTTGTAGCCCATTCGGAATATATCTCATCATAATATTTTATATTGTCGGTAATTTCGCTGCTTGGTGTTCCCGGGTAAGAACTTACAACACCGATTCCTGCCTCATAAGCACCTCTGGCTATTGCAGCATTGCCGCTCAGTACACGCTTATTCATTAATTTTTACTCCCAGTTTTTTAACAGTTCCAGCAATCTGCTGTCAGAATAATTTTTAGCAAATTGATCCAATTCTTCTTGGGTATAGCCTGATTTTAAAAGCTCTCTGTAGTCCCATAACCTTTCCAGGTAAGACCCGTCGGTGTATTGGGCCACATTTATATCTTCTCCAAGGTCATAAAGGAGACTATCAGCCAATTCTTTGTATGAACCGCCGGTTTTATTGAGAAGTTCCTTTGCTTTTGCGAGATTTTCGGTGTTCAGATAGAGGTTTGCGGCTCTGTATCTGGTATAAGATGCCACCTCGTCCACTTCCGTGCCTACTTTAAGAAAACTTTCAACCTGCCGGTTGGTGAGATTATCCGTTTGAAACATTTGTTCATACTGACCTAATCTGCTGATTTTCTGCTGTTTATTACTTTGTATAACGGTAAAAACACCGTAAATAACTATAATAGCAAGAATTACTCCGCCGATGGATATCATAATTTTTCTGAAGTTTTTTTCAAGAAATGCTTCCACTTTATCAACCGGTACCTCTTCGCTCTTATGCTGCTTTTTCTTGGCCATTTAAACCTCCAGTTTGGAATTGAAAATAAATTTATTGTTTGCAAAAGTTTTTTTTATTTCTTCATCGCTCAGTCCACAGCCTTTTAAAATTTTAACCGCCATCTCAGAGATAACGGCGTCTCCCGGCTCATGAAAATCATTATTGATAACGAGACTTGCACCCGTTTCAAGTGCAGTTTTTGCTACATGTCCGTTGGTGAGACTGTGCCCTTTTCTTGTGGTTATTTCAAGAAAAACATTGTTATCAGCGGCCATTGAAGCATCTTCCACACTAATCAGTCCCGGGTGTGCAAGGATATCAACGCCGGCTTCAATAGCGGCTCTGTTGGTGCCAGCTTTTACAGGCTCGACAATTGTCTCTCCGTGCACAATTATTATATCGGCTCCGCTTTCTGTTGCCATATTCTTCAGCTCATAAATTTCATCCGGCTGCACATGAGTAAACTCGACGCCCACCAGTATCTTAAAATCCGGATTTTTTGAGTTTATTTTCGATTTTATCCGGAGCTGATTTTCAATTATAAATTTAAAATTAGTAATATCGGCATGGTCAGTTAAAGCAATCCCTTTGTAACCGGAAGCCTCTGCCCTTCTGGCCGATTCCGCCGGGATTAGTCCACCGTCACTGAATATTGTATGTGTATGTAAATCGTATTCAAACATAAGCTTCAATAATATTCAAAACTCATCAAAAATCAACAATAAGTTTTCCTGACAACCGTCTAATATCTGCGCGAAGCGTAATACGTAATAAGTGATGGGTGATGAGAGACGTTCAAAATTCAGAGTTCAACGTTCAATGTTCAATGTTAGAAAAAGTGGGAGCAAATAGTTATTTATTGTTATTGGTGGTTAGTGATTGGGAAAAGCTTGCCTTGATTGCCCTGTTGAGTATATCAAAATTCACATAGGGTTGAAATAACAAAATTGATGAAGGTGCTCAAAACTTAGCACTTATCGCTTAACACTTAATATCAATACACTAAATCCATTTCCATCTCCTCAATTCTCTACCTCCCTCTCTCACAACTTAACTCTCTCACTATCTCACCACTTCACGACAATGATATCTTTCTTAACATTTTTTACATAATTAATTCTTGTGTATCAGTCGTAATATAAGATATAATTGAAAAATAAATGATAAAATAAAAACTGTGAAACTGCAGAAAAATTTTGTTATTGTTTTTTTCGGTGCAAAGAATTGAATGAGGTTTTAATTGTTTTTAAAATGCTAAAAATTTATTAGCAAGGAGGCAGCAATGGATTTTCCCTTTTGGATACACCCGAATATTGCCGGTGGCCAGCTTATTGCTTCAATAGCAATACTGCATGTTTTCATATCACATTTTGCGGTTGGAATGGGATTATATGTGGTGCTGGCGGAACAGAGAGCTGTGAAATATGAAGACGGGGAACTGCTGAAGTTTGTGAAAACAAACAGTTCTTTAATCCTTTTTGTATCAGCCATTTTAGGTGCATTGACAGGTGTCGGCATATGGTTCAGTATCGCACTGGTATCACCTGCCGGAACAGGCTCTTTAATTTCTATTTTTGTATGGGGCTGGGCCAGCGAATGGGTATTTTTTGTTCTGGAGATATCTGCACTGCTCATGTACTATTACACATGGGATAAAATCAGCCAGAGAACACATATCTTCATAGGTTGGCTGTATTTCATAGGAGCATTTTTCAGTCTTGTTATCATCGCAGGAATCATAGCCTTTCAGCTTACTCCCGGGACATGGAATACAGACAGGACTTTCTGGAGTGGATTCTTCAATGCCAGCTATCTGCCCCAGGTTGTAGGCAGATTTGGAATCAGTCTGATTTTAGCAGCTGTTTATTCCACACTTGTGCTCTCTTTCACAAAAAATGAGAGAGTTAAAAAAACTGCGGGGCATTTTTCCGGAATATTTGCTGCTGTAGGATTTATATTAACATTCGGCGGGTTTTACTGGTGGGAACTTTCACTGCCTCAGAATATACAGGGGCTTCTTTCCGGCGGCAATGTTATACTGACCAACTTCTTCAGATATGCATCTTTTACAGCACTCGGTCTGGCAATAGTTTCTCTTTTCTTTACCTTTGTAATTCCTAAGAAAATAAACATCGTGGTAGCTGTTATTTTAATGGTAACAGGACTTTACAGTTTCGGTTATTATGAATTTGCCAGGGAAAGAGCCAGAAAACCTTATATTATCATGAATTATATGTATGCCAACGGTATACTGACAAGTGAAGTCAGTAAGCTAAACAAAGATGGTATACTTTCAAAAACCGGTTGGACTGAATTAGGCAAACCGGATACAAAAATAGGTAAAGGCAGAGCTGTCTTTGAAGCAGAATGTGTAAGCTGCCACAAAATCAAAGGCTACAACGCATTGACACCGAAAATGCAGGGGATGGGAGAACAGGATATCGCTTTTTTTCTCACAATGCTTGACTCCAACCCCTTGATGCCTCCTTTTGTCGGAACAGAGACAGAGAGAAAAGCTCTGGCAGCATACCTAAACAAAGAAATCAATGGAGGTTCATAATGGAAAGCATAAATTTAATTCCCTCTTTTCTCCCTATAGGAATATCATCTCCTCCGGCCCTGTTTGTGTTTTTCCTGACTTTCACATTTTTTCTGCATATAATTTTTGTTAATCTCACTCTGGGGGGAAGTCTGTTGCTTCTCACATCCAAATACATTTCGAAAATTTATGGGGATAACAACTATAATATGATTGCCGAAGAGTTAGGATATTTAAATACGTTCAATATATCACTGACTGTAACAACCGGTGTAGCACCATTACTGTTTGTGCAGACAATTTACGGGAACTTCTTTTACACCTCTTCCGTTTTGCTCTCATTCAAGTGGCTTTTTGTGCTGGCTGCAGTCATTTTTGCTTACTATTTTTATTATCTGTACAAATTGAAACCTCTGCATATAAGATATTCCGGAGGCAAAGGAATCATTTTTATCGTTATTGCTGCACTGCTCTTTCTCTATGTGGCGCTTATGCTTGTCAGCAATACAGTTCTTTCAATGCATCCTGAAGCCTGGAAAGAGGTATATCTGAATAAAAAGGCTTTCTTTGACCTCCCTGCGCTTTTGCCCAGGTATATACATTTTGTATTTGCAGCTACTGCTTTTGCAGGACTTTTTCTCATGGTATATTCCAGGATAAGAAAATCATTTTCGAAAGAACTGAAAGAAAAAATGTATAGTTTCGGGAAAAAATCTTTCTTTATAGTAACACTGGCTCAAATACCAGTGGGAATCTGGCTTCTTCTTTCCCATGAAAAAGAAATAATGATGCTTGTAATGGGAGAAAGTATTTTGGGAACAATTTCTTTTATTATTGCCTTAATAGCCGCAGTTGCTGCTCTTGCAGCGGTACTGTTGAAAAAGGACAGCCTCTATCTTCTCGCAGGTCTGGGTGTTGTGATAACAATATTCATGGTGCTTATCCGCAGAGTAATAGAAAACGGCTATTTCACCAAATATGTAAATATCTATAATATGGAAACTAACCCCCAATGGGGAATTTTTACAATATTTCTGCTGCTGCTGATTACAGTGTTGGGAATTATAGGGTTTGCACTTTTCACAATTAACAGAGAGTTAAAGCCAGAGGGTAAGTAATTTTTTCTTCTTCCGGCAAAAACAGCTAATAAATTATAAACAGAGCGGGTTATATACTTATCCGCTCTGTTAACCAACTGAAAATATTGCACAATTAACTGATATTGTGGAACTTTTTGAGCAATGAATTTTTTATCCTAATGCTGCTAATTACTTAGAACGATATTAAAAATCTATACTTGATTATTTAAAAATTACCACTTATTATTTTTTTAATTATCTTTTGTTAACAAAGATTTTACGTTTTAACGCTTATTTTAAAGGAGGTTGTGCTTCAATGGAGGATAAACAACGTGAAAACAAAGGCAGCAAAAAGAAAAATAACCTGAAGATTAATTATCAGAACATAAAAAAACAGTTAAAAGAAGAACCTCAGCTTTCTGCCAATGCGGTAACAGTTCTCAGAAGACGTTATCTCAAGAAAGATGAAGAAGGCAATATCATTGAGTCCCCTCAAGAAATGTTTCAGCGTGTTGCCATTAATATAGCTCAGGCAGAACTGTTATACAATAAAGACTGTGACATAAGCAAAACCGCAGAAGATTTTTACAATGAAATGGTATCTCTTAAATTTTTACCCAATTCACCAACACTTATGAATGCGGGTAAAGAGTTGCAACAGCTTTCTGCCTGCTTTGTACTGCCGGTGAACGACTCTCTGGAAGAAATTTTTGAATCTGTAAAGCATACCGCACTTATACATAAATCAGGAGGAGGAACGGGTTTCTCCTTTTCAAGACTGCGCCCCAAAGATGACGTGGTAAAGACCACAAAAGGTGTTTCCAGCGGCCCGGTTTCTTTTATGAGTGTTTTTGACTCAGCAACAGAAACGATAAAACAGGGAGGCACAAGGCGTGGTGCCAATATGGGTATTTTGCGTGTGGACCATCCGGATATAATGGATTTTATTTATGCCAAAAGGGATAAATCCCGTCTTACCAACTTTAATCTTTCTGTAGGAATAACAGAAGAGTTCATGAAAGCCGTCGAAGAAAACAGGGAATACGAGCTTATCAATCCCAAAAACCACAAAGCATTAAAAAAGCTGAATGCCAGAGAAGTTTTTGATGAAATGGTAACCCTTGCCTGGGAAGGCGGTGATCCGGGGATAATTTTCCTTGACAGAATCAACAGAGATAACCCCACTCCGCAAGTTGGTGAAATTGAAAGCACAAATCCCTGCGGAGAGCAGCCGCTGCTGCCATATGAGTCCTGCAACCTCGGGTCCATAAATGTAAGCAGATTTGTTGATGATGGTAATATCATGTGGGATGACCTTCAAAACACAGTAAAAACTGCTACGCACTTTCTGGACAATGTTATCGACATGAACAAATACCCTATAAAACAGATAGAGGATATGACAAAAGCAAACAGAAAAATCGGACTCGGCATAATGGGATGGGCAGATATGCTTGCAAAACTGGGTATCCCTTACAATTCTGACGAAGCTTTAAAACTGGCTGAAGATCTTATGAAGTTCATCAGAGACAAGGGTAGAGAATCATCCTCGGAAATTGCAAGAATAAGGGGTAATTTTCCAAATTTTGAAGGGAGTGTTTATCCTGAACTTGGTTTTGAATACATGAGAAATGCCACTATTACCACCATTGCGCCGACGGGAACTATATCAATAATAGGCGGAAGTTCCAGCGGAGTGGAACCGTACTTTGCAATAGCTTTTTACAGAAATGTGATGGACAATGATAAACTCGTGGAAGTTTGCCCTACTTTCAGGGAAATATCAAAAAAGGAAGGATTCTTCAGTTCGGAGCTTTTTGAATACATCGCTGAAAAGGGTACGGTAAAGGAAAGCACCGTGGTACCTGAAAAATACAAGAAAATTTTTGTCACTGCTCACGAAATATCTCCCAACTGGCACGTCAGGATGCAGTCGGCATTCCAGAAATATACCGATAACGCTGTAAGTAAAACTGTAAACTTTTCCAATGAAGCCACCTCAGAAGACGTAAAAGAGGTATACGAACTGGCTTATAAAGAAGGATGCAAAGGCATTACAATATACAGGGACGGTTCCAGAACCGGTCAGGTTTTAAATGTCGGGACATCCAAAGATAAGGAAGAAAGTAAGGATGAGGAAAAATTTCTCGAAGTAAAAGGGACTTTCAGTCCTAAACCCAGACCAAAAATGCTTATGGGAAGAACCATCGAAATGATGACAGGCTGCGGCAAGCTATATGTAACCATCAATTATGAAGAAAACGGAGAACCTTTTGAAGTTTTCACAAGCATGGGTAAGGCAGGCGGCTGCGCTCAGAGTCAGTGTGAAGCAATGGGCAGACTTATCTCGCTCGCATTAAGAAGCGGAGGAGAGCCGGAAACTATTATAAAACAGTTGAAAGGGATTTCCTGCCACATGAGATACGGTTTCGGTCCCAATCAGGTTTTAAGTTGTGCTGACGCAGTGGGTAAGGCGATTGAGAAAGCTGTAAGCAACCCAATAGAAATAAGCGTAATAAATCAGGAAAAAGTTACGGTAGATAAACTTCTTGAAGAAGCTGAAGAGGGTGGGAAAAAAGTAGAAGAGAAAACTGCCACACCAACAGTAAAAAACGGTGCCTGTCCTGAGTGCGGAGGCCCCATCCAGCATGTGGAAGGCTGTGACGTATGTTACTCCTGCGGCTATTCACACTGTTCGTAACAGATTTTTTATAAAACAGACCAAAGCAGTTCCGGGTTGTTTTTAGGCCCGGAACTGCTTTTATTTTTCGATATCAACTTCTGATATTTTTGTTTTTCCAAGTATTTGTTCAGCAAATTTTTCAAATGAACACGCGTCATCGGTGACAAATATTTCCCTTTTGCCACTCTCTTTAAGCGGAATATCCAGATTTTCAATGTCATTTAATATCGCTTCAGCAGAATCAACAATATTCAGATCCGGAAAAAGCGATTTTATGCGTTTCTTTAACAGCGGATAGTGTGTGCATCCCAATATCAAAGTATCTATCCCTTTGTTGTGAAGATTCCCAACATACTCCTTTATTACCATATCCGTTATTTCATGATTTATTCTTCCTTCCTCAACAAGAGGAACAAAGAGCGGACAGGCTTTCTGATATACATCAATGTATGCGTTCATTTTTTTTATTGTATTGTAGTAAGAGCGGCTCTTTACAGTTCCATTTGTTCCTATAATACCAATTTTTTTGTTAACGCTTGTTTTAACCGCCTGAAAGGAACCTGGACCAACAACACCGATCACAGGTACGCCGAATCTTTCGCGAAGAAAATCAATTGCATAAGAGGAAGCTGTATTACAGGCTATCACAAGGGCATCCACATTAAAATTAGAAATGAGAAAGGATGCACATTCTTCACTGTAACGTCTTACGGTGGAAGGAGATTTATTGCCGTACGGAACCCTTGCCGTATCTCCCAGATAGAACAAATCCGTTTCAGGGAAATTTTCGGCAATACTTTTAAAAACGGTGAGTCCCCCTACTCCGGAATCAAAAATACCTATTGTCACTGCTGCTCCTGTTTAGTTCAACGTTCAACGTTCTATGTTCAAGGTTCAACATTACAAGTTTTAAGACCCTTACTACGCATACAACCTTTACAACCTCAACTACCTTAAATACTTCCAACAACCTCTAACTACTTCTACTTATAAGTATCCTTAAACAATTTGTATTCGATTGAATCCACCATTGCCTGATAACTTGCATCAATAATGTTGTGTGCAACACCCACAGTGCCCCACGCATCCGTCTCATCTTTGGATTCTATCAAAACCCTTGTTATAGCTTTTGTGCCGTTTTTACCGGTAAGAATGCGCACCTTATAATCCACTAGGTCCATAGTCTTTAAGCTGGGATAGAATTTTTCCAGAGCCTTCCTCAGGGAATTATCAAGGGCATTTACAGGACCGTTGCCTATGGCTGCTGTATGCTCTATATCCCCTCCGACTCTCAGCATCACTGTGGCCTCTGCAAAAGGAGGTTCAATGGCACTCCTTTTTTCGTCAATGACACGGAAGCTCAAAAGGTCAAAGAACTTTGTGAAGTTGCCTATTGCTTTACGAACCAGAAGCTCAAAAGATGCTTCGGCACCTTCATACTGAAATCCTTTATTCTCAAGTTCCTTCAGTTTTTCCAAGAGACTGTTCATTTTTGGATCATTGCTGTCGAGTTCGAGGCCAAAATCCTTTGCTTTGTACATAAGATTACTTTTGCCTGAAAGATCGGAAACAAGTACCCGCTGAGTGTTGCCGACGAGTTCAGGCTTAATATGTTCGTAGGTTCTGGCATTTTTCAAAATAGCACTTACATGAACTCCGCCTTTATGAGCAAAAGCAGCTCTGCCCACATAAGGCTGGTGAATATTGTGTTTGAGATTGCCGAGTTCGTTGACAAGCCTGGAAAGAGACCAGAGTTTTTTCAGTTTTTCATCTCCCACACAGTCATAACCGTATTTCAACTGAAGGTTTGGTATAACTGAGCAGAGGTTCGCATTACCGCATCTTTCTCCGTATCCGTTTATTGTCCCCTGGATGTGTGTAATACCATTGCGGACAGCTAAAACAGAGTTGGCAACTGCACATTCGCTGTCATTGTGGCAGTGAATACCAAGTGGGTAATCTCCTGTAACTTCTCTTACTTTCTTTATTATATCAACCAATTCATCGGGCATAGTCCCGCCGTTTGTGTCACATAAAACAAGGCAGTCTGCCTTTGCATCCATAGCAGCCTTCAGCGTCTTTAAAGCGTACTCAGGGTTGGCCTTGTAACCATCGAAGAAGTGCTCTGCATCGTAAAAGACATTACTGACCTTTTTTTTCAGATATGCAATTGTATCATTGATAAGTTCCAGATTATTTTCCAGAGATATTTTTAAAGCTTCGGTAACATGCAAATCCCACGTTTTACCAAAGATTGTTATATTGGCCGCTCCACTTTGCAGTAGCGCCTGAATGCTTTCGTCATTCTCACAGCTTTTTTTAGCCCTTCTTGTGCTGCCGAACGCACATACTTTTGCCGGGTTAACTTTGGATTTTTTAACTTCATTAAAAAATTCGATATCCCTGGGGTTAGAGCCGGGCCACCCCCCTTCGATAAAATCTATTCCGAAATCATCAAGCTCTTCGGCTATCCGCACCTTATCCTGTACGGTAAAATTAACATCTTCCGACTGAGTACCATCTCTGAGCAAAGTATCATAAAGTACTAAGGTTTTATCTTCATGAGGCATCTTCTCCCTCCGGTAATAATTTTTCGTGTAACACCCTGACTGCAAGTTCCGAATATTTTTCTTCAATTACAGCTGAAATTTTTATTTCACTGGTGGAAATCATCTGGATATTGATATTATTCTCCTGCAGTGTTTTGAACATATCAGCTGCAACACCGGCATGGCTTTTCATACCAACTCCTACAACCGATATTTTCGCAATCTTTTCATCGCTGATAACATCCTTAGCTTCTATATCTTTGGCAACCTTTTCGCATACATCCATCGCCCTTAAAAGATCGGTTTTAGCCACTGTGAAGGAAAGATCTGTTTTCAGCTCAACACTTACATTCTGGATAATCATATCAACATTTATATGATTTTCAGCCAATCTGCCAAAAATTTCCGCTGCAATCCCGGGTCTGTCAGGAACACCCCTTATAGTAATTTTTGCCTGATTTTTATCTGCTGTTACTCCTGAAACAATAACTTTTTCCATGTCTATATCCTCCTTTGTAACTAATGTACCGGGTTTTTCTTCCATAGATGATAATACCATTATATCAACGCCGTATTTCATGCCGAACTCCACACTTCTTGACTGAAGGACTTTTGCCCCCAGCGATGAAAGCTCAAGCATCTCTTCATATGAAACTTTATCAAGTTTTCTTGCTCCTCTGACAACACGGGGATCAGCCGTGTAAATACCATCAACATCCGTATATATCTCACATACATCTGCATTTATAGCTGCGGCAATTGCAACAGCTGTAGTATCTGAACCGCCTCTGCCGAGAGTGGTTATATCTCCGGTTTCCGGAAAAATCCCCTGAAAACCTGCAACGATACAGATTTTACCTTTACTTATTGCATCTTTCAAACGCTCGGCACTGATTTCCTTTATTCTGGCTTTCGAGTGTGCGCCATCGGTGACCATACCAATTTGATGACCGGTGAAGGATATTGCATCATACCCCATCTCTTTTAAAGCTTGGGTAACCAGAGATATACTCGCCTGCTCGCCTGTTGAAACAAGCATGTCGTATTCTCTTGGATCATATTTGGGGCTTATTTCCGTAAGCAAATTTATAAGTCTGTCGGTTTCCCCGCCCATTGCGGAACAGGTAACCACAATGTCGTGCCCTTCATCTTTACGTTTAGCTATTCTTTTTGCAACATTCTTAATCCGTTCTACTGAGCCGACGCTGGTTCCGCCGAATTTCATAACCACCAAGCTCATTGTATACCTCCTGGGTTAAATTATCGATTTATTAATAAAATAATCGGCTATCTTAAAGCCATCATTCATATCAAAAGAAGGGGTTATAAATTCGGAATATGACATATTTACATCCTTCTTAACGTTGCTGCCATAAATGATAGCCGGTATGGGATCGGCAACATGCGTTTTAAGGGAAATAGGTGTGGGATGATCAGGAGTAAGAAGAATCCTGAAATCATCAAAATTATTTAGTCCGTCCATTATAATCGGCAGCATAATTTTATCAATATTCTCAACAGCTTTAACCTTCTCTTCGATGCTTCCCATATGCCCCGCTTCATCCGGTGCTTCCACATGAACAAATACATAATCTTTGTTTTCCAGAGATTTCACAGCATATTGTGCTTTGCCTTCAAAGTTTGTATCGATAAAACCGGTGGCTCCGGGCACATCAATCACATCAAGTCCGGCATATTTGCCTATTCCCTTTATCAAATCCACAGCTGCTACCACAGAGCCGCTCACTCCATATAATTTTTGAAATAAATCCATGCGCGGCTTTCTGCCTTCTCCCCAAAGCCATATGCCGTTTGCATTTTCAGATTCCATTTCTGCAATAATCTCATTAGCCCTTTTCATGACAGTTTTTAAGTTATCTGCGCCTCTGCCCGCAGGTAGATATTCGTTAATTTTTTTACCCATTATATCGTGCGGCGGTGTGGATGTTAAATTGTAGTCGCAGTTTCTGACAACCATTAGATTTCTGTAACCAACACCGCTGTAAAATTCAAAGCCTTCGCTTTTGAATTCTCTGTTTAGCCTTTTAATAATATTATCTGCTGTTTTCTGGGAAACGTGTTCACCGCTGAAATCTTCCATCTTCGAATAATTTTCGGAATAAGTCACAATATTACAGCGAAAGGACATATCATCATCATCCAGTTCAATCCCTTTACTTGCAGCTTCCAGAGGGCTTCTGCCGGTATAATATTTACGGGGATCATAACCAAAGACACTGAGGTTGCAGATGTCGCTGCCTGGATACATACCTTCAGGAACGGTATGTATTCTGCCGCAGGAACCGTTTTGGGCCAAATAATCCATATTAGGTATATTTGCATATTCAATTATCGTTCGGTTATCAAGCTGAGGTATTCTGTAATCAGCCATTCCGTCACAAAGTAAAACAAAATATTTCATTTAAACACCCTGTTCAAATATTATATGCCTTCCACTCTGATTACGACTGTTTTGTCTCTCACAAAGTCTGAATTATCAAGCTCATCTACTGCATTTTTTATATTTCTTCCAATTGTTTCGTAAGTCATAAAGACAAGAGGAACTATCTCGCCGGGTGAAGTTTGAGACGGTTGTATAGCGGAATTGATACTGATATTATATTTTCCAAGCACGCCGGCTATTTTTGACAAAACACCAGGCTTGTCTTCAGCACTGAATCTCAGATAAAATGCTGACTCGATATCGTTTATATCCTTAACGGGAAAATATGACTTATATTCTTTTGTAAAACCAAGAACGGGAACCCTTGACGGGCATTTGCATTTCATATCCCTGGCAATTGTTATAACATCGGAAACAACAGCGCTGCCAGTGGGAAGACTTCCCGCTCCGCGTCCGTAGTGTATTGTTCTGTCAAGTTTATCAGATACAAAATATACGGCATTAAAAACATCCTGAACTTTAGACAAAATATAGTTATTGGGAATTATCGTTGGATGTACCCTAACTTCAATATCATCATCGTTCTTTTTTGCAATTGCAAGGAGTTTTATCTTACATCCAAGCTTTTTGGCAAATTCCACATCCACACATTTAATATTGGAAATCCCTTCCACAAAAACATTTTCGAAAGGCACAACGGTGTTGAATGCTATTGACGAAAGGATAGATATTTTGTGTGCTGTATCAGTCCCTTCCACATCAAAAGTGGGGTCAGCTTCTGCATATCCCAGACTCTGAGCATCTATGAGTACATCGGCAAATTCCTTCTCCTCTTCTTCCATTTTGGTAAGAATGTAATTAGCTGTTCCGTTGATAATGCCGTAAATTTCTTTAACATTATTGGCAGCCAGATCTTCTTTAAGCACTCTGATAACGGGAATTCCGCCGCCAACACTCCCTTCAAAACCGAGACACACATTATTCTCTTCGGCAGCCTGGAATATATCCTGTCCGTCCACTGCAAGCAGAGCTTTATTTGCAGTAACAACATGTTTTTTGTTGGCAATAGAGTCCATGATAAAAGTCTTTGCGGGGCTGTAGCCTCCGATTAACTCTATAACAACATCAATTTCCTTATCATTTATTACGTCATAAGCATCGGTGGTTTTATTGGGAACATTTTCCAAATGCTCATCCTCAATTTCCTCGATTTTTAAATCTGCCACAGTTTTAACATTCAGGGTGAAGCCTGTCTTATCCTTAATAACCTCTTTGTTATCCAGGAGCACTTCCAATGTTCCTTTACCCACTGTGCCGTAACCGATAATTCCAACATTAATACTCTTTTTCACTTAAAAAACCTCCTGAAAATATAGCTTAGGATATTACTATTTAGCCCCTTCAAAGTCAAGCGCTTAACTTTTAAACTAAGCTGCCAAACAAGATTTTTCATTATTTTAAGTCAAGTTTCGCACTTAGTTTCGTCATTACGAAACCCTGTGGAAACAGGGTTGTGGCAATCTCAAAACAAGAAAAGTAGGGAGATTGCTTCGTCTACGCCCACGCCACGCCCGTCGGCGGACTGGGGCGGATCCTCGCAATGACTTGTAAAAAGTACAAGTGCGAAACTTGACATTTTAATTTGTTTTATTACTTCACACCCTTTTCGAATAATCTAAAAATATCCGACCCTGTTGTGAGGAAATATTTGTTGTTTTCACTCAGTGAATTAAAAATCTCCAGCTTTTTGTTAAATGCATAAAACGATTCATTAGCACTATATGCATCGGCATATATTTTTATCGTTTTGGAATCCGTCTCGCCTTTGATCTGTTGGACTTTCTTGTATGCTTCAGCAAGGATTATACGCTTTCTCTTATCGGCTTTTGCACGGAGTTTTTTCGCTTCCTCCTGTCCTTCGGATCTATATCTTTTTGCAATTCTTTCCCTTTCTGATACCATTCTAGCAAATACAGCCTTCTCGTTTTCAGGAGGCAGATCCGCCCTTTTAATACGAACATCTATAATTTCGATCCCGTACTCTTCTGCTTTTTTCTTAGAAGCTGCTGTTACATTTTTCATAATTTCAGATCTATTGGCTGCAATGACTTCCGTTAGAGTATGATTTCCCAGCTCGACCCTTATTTCGGAGTAAATAATGTCATCAAGTCTGGACATAGCACCATTCCTTGTTCTCACAGCCTGAAAAAATTTCAATGGTTCTGCAATACGCCATTTGCAATAATTGTCCAGAAGGAGGTTTTTCTTATCCTCTGTAATCACTATCCTGGGATCAGCGTCATAATCCAGTATTTTCTTGGAAAAATATGTGGCTTGTTGCAGAAAAGGAATTTTCACATACAAACCCGGTTCCTTTATATTTTTTACCGGTTTGCCCAGGTAAGTAACAACAACCTGCTGATCGACGTTCACAACATAAAAAGCACCGCCAACCAACATTATAACAAGTATTAGCAGAACACCTGCAATTGAAATTATTTTTTTCATTTATTCACACTCCCTTTAAGATTCTCAAGGCCTATAAAAGTGTTAATGTTAGATATTTGAGAATCAAAAACATGGAAATCACTTTTGCCTATAACCTCTTGCATTTTATCAAGATATAGCCTTTTTCTTGTTAACTGCGGGGCTTCTTCATAATTTTTAAGAATTTTGGTAAATTTTTCGGCGTCCCCTTCCGCTCTTTTCACTTTCTCTTCCCTGTAAGCTTCGGCATCAAGAACCATTGAAGCGGCATTACCCCTGGCTTGGGGGATCACCTGATTTGCATACGCCTCAGCTTCATTAATAAGCCTGCTCTTGTCTTCTCTGGCGCTGGCAACATCCCTGAAAGCGGCTACCACTTCATCAGGAGGATTCACATTCTGCAGCTGAACAGCTACAATCTGGATACCGGCATTGTATTTCTTGAGTATATTTTGTATCATTTCCATAGCTTTTATCTGGATTTCCTGTTTACCGGTGGTAAGAATATAATCGATTTTCTGTTTACCCACAATTTCCCTCATACTTGACTCAGCCACCTGCTTAATAGTAGAAACGACACCCTGTATATTATACAAATATTTAACAATATCACCGATCCTGTATTGTACTATTACATCCAGGTTGACAATGTTTTCATCCCCGGTGAGCATTTGCGCCTCATCTTCAATAAGCCTGGATTCACCATTTTCGTAGCTTCTATAGCCTATTTCCATTCTGTGAACATCTGTGACATTGGCTTTGTTTACAGTTTCAATGGGATAAGGAAAATGATAATGCGGCCCGGGCCCAACGACTCTGGCTACCTTACCGAATCGTTTTACTACGGCCTGCTGATTGGTATCCACCAGATAAATTCCCGTAAGCATCCAAATTACGATGATAACAAGAAGTATCGGAAGAATTAGTGATTTTCTAAATTTAAACTTGGGGAGATTAGGAATGTTAAATTTATACTTATCCATACCCCACGGATCTTTTTCTTCACTCATATAGTACCTCCATAAATTGTAACCGAATCATATAGTAGTATACCAACAAAATCAATCATGGTTTATAATACAACTAATTTAATAGCACTTTTAAAACTGTTGATCTGTTACCTGTTCAGGCAGCTTAATAGATGGAGATAATGGCAATTTTCACTCAAAAATATTGAAGGTTATAAAATTGTTTGGTAAAGTATAAAAAAAAGTTTTATAGTAAAGTATTAATAAAATAAAATCAGAGCTTTGATAATCTCAAATGAAAAGCTCCAAAACTATTGGGAGGTAACGTATGCAGGCTGACGAAGTGAAAAACATCCGAAATGTAGCTTTTATTTCACACGGAGGAGCAGGAAAAACAAGTTTAATAGAAGCAATCCTGTTTAATGCAAAAGCCACCAAAAGAATCGGCAGTGTAGATAACGGAACAAGCATAATGGATTTTGACCCAGTGGAGATAAACAGGAAAATTACTATAAATCCCAAATTATGCACAGTTGAATGGAGTAAACATCTGCTTAATCTTGTTGATACTCCCGGATACGGTAATTTCCTCCATGAAACAAAATCTGCCCTTTCAGCGGTGGGAGGAGCCGTTGTTATCGCCAGTGCAATAAGCGGTATTAAAGCTGAAACAGAGCGTGTCTGGAATTTTGCAGATGATTTCGATCTTGCCAAGATAATTTTTGTCAATAAAATGGATAAAGAAAGAGCGGATTTTTACCGCACATTGGGTGATATCGAACAATCTTTCGGAATAACACCTATTCCTCTTTACCTGCCAATTGGAAAGGAAGAATCTTTTCGGGGCATTGTAGATCTTATAAAGCAGAAAGCTTATGAATACCCGAGTGAACCGACCGCAGAATTTAAAGAAGTAGATATCCCGGCCGAAATGAAGGAAGCTGTGGAAAATCAAAGAAATAAGCTGCTGGAAGCTATCAGTGAAACGGACGATGAACTGATTGAAAAATACCTTGAAGGTGAGGAGTTTTCCGAGGAAGAAATATTAAAAGGAATACGTGAGGCTACAATAGCCAAAAGATTTATACCGGTTATCTGCGGCTCTGCAGTTAAAAATGTGGGAAGCAAATTTCTGCTGGAATCAATAATAAACTTTATGCCCTCACCACTGGAAAGAGAACAAAAGGTGGCCAAAAGACAGAAAACCGGTGAGGAAGTAATGCTGGATCCGGAAAATAAAGATTTCGTTGCTTACGTTTTCAAAACCTTTATAGACCCTTTTTCCGGCAAATTGTCTATTTTCAGAGTCTATTCAGGCGAAATAACCAACGACACGGATATATACAACGCAAGTAAGGATGAAACCGAAAAAATCACTCAACTTTACCTGCTTCAGGGTAAGAGTTTCGTAAAGACGGATAAAGTGGTGGCCGGACAGATTGCAATGGTGAATAAACTGAAATTTACGGAAACTTTCGATACACTTTGTTCCAATAAGAAAGAGAGTTGCATTATTGATCCAGTGCAACTTCCTGAGCCCGTTCTGTCCTTTTCCCTTGTGCCAAAATCCAAAGAAGATGAAGAAAAAGTCAGTACAGGCTTACACAGATTGATGGAAGAGGATTTGGGCATCAGAGTAACCAGAGACGAACAAACCGGGGAACTGATTCTAAGCGGTATGGGACAGATGCATATTGAAGTTGTAACTGAGAAGCTTAAGAAAAAATTTAACGTAGATGTGGACTTGAAAACGCCCAAAGTCCCCTACAAAGAAACCATAAAAATAAGTGCCAAAGGACAGGGGAAATATAAAAAACAATCCGGGGGACGCGGACAGTACGGTGATGTCTGGATTGAAATGGAACCCAATGAAAGGGGCGGAGGCGTTGAATTTATTGATAAAATTGTTGGCGGTGCTATTCCTAAAGGCTATATCCCGGCTGTTGAAAAGGGTGTCAGAGAAGCAGCGCTGGAAGGTGTACTGGCAGGATACCCTCTTATCGATTTTAAGGTCACTTTATTCGACGGCTCATATCATTCCGTGGACTCATCAGAAATGGCTTTTAAAATTGCGGCTTCAATGGCATTTAAAAAGGTTGCAATGGATGCCAAACCGGTGCTTCTGGAACCTATTGTAAATATGGATATTTTTGTTCCGGAAGAAACTGTGGGTACAGTAATAGGTGATCTTAACTCCCGACGGGGCCGTGTCCAGAATGTTGAACCTCAGACAACAGGTCAGCACATCACAGCTCAGGTGCCCATGGGTGAAATATTAAAATATGCTCCGGACCTGCGAAGCATGACCGGCGGCAGGGGAATGTTCACAATTGAATTTTCTCATTACGAAGAGGCACCGTCACACTTGGTAGAAAAAGTTAAGGAACAGTCAGAGATTGAACAGCAATAAATTTAAAAGCCTCTGCATAAAATTCTTTATTGCAGAGGCTTTATAATAAATATGATTGATATAAATC
>Ga0208153_100114_pt1 | contig 35449 bp, 48 predicted proteins | sample Wag42014_10_18_FD_187331 | JGI IMG/M metagenome (GOLD analysis project Ga0208153, IMG submission 187331) | Deep subsurface shale carbon reservoir microbial communities from Ohio, USA - Utica-2 Time Series 2014_10_18 (SPAdes) (version 2) ... | reverse complement strand
AGTAGGAGCTGGAGTTGTAACTGAAATTATTGAGTAAGTACAATAAATGCTTGTTACATTAAGTTATTAAAACTTAAATTTAATTCCATAGGCATGTGCAGAACTAAACTGCACATGCTTTTTTTCTAAAAAAACATTGACATTAGTCTTTAAATATGGTAAATTAATTAAGGTTAAGAATCAGAAAAAAATTAGGCAAACTCAAGAGGGAGAACAATTAAAACCTCTTAATATAAGTTTTTCAAGCAGTATCTGTTTGATTGAGGAGGTGGATTTACGGTGAGAGAAATTATTACACTTGAATGTACAGAATGCAAAAACCGCAATTATTCTACCAAAAAAAATAAAAAGAATACTCGTGATAGACTGGAATTAAAAAAATATTGTAAGTTTTGCAAGGAGCATACCCTCCATCGTGAAACAAAGTAGAATCATTAATACTTTAGCTGAGGAAGTGATTTAAAGATGGCAAAAGAACTCGGGTTTTTTGGTAAAACAGCCAAGTTTTTTAAGTCAGTTAAATCTGAACTAAAAAAAGTGAACTGGCCAAACAAAGAAGAAATTACTTCAAATACACTAGTTGTAATTGTTACAGTAATTGCTTTGATATCATTTATTGGTTTAATAGATCTGGCACTGGCTAATATAATTACTCCATTAATTTCGTAATTGAGGAGGTGAGGATTCTTTAGAGAATCCTTAAATATGAGTGAAGAAAGTAAGTTAAATGAAGAGTTAGAAAAAGCAAGAGAAGATATTCCCTGGTATGTTGTCCATACATATTCGGGACATGAAAGAAAAGTTAAGGCAAATCTTGAAAAAAGAATAGCCAGTACAGGTATGGAAGACAGTATTTTTAGAATTCTAGTTCCAACTGAAGAAAAGATTGAAAAGAAAAAAGGGAAAGATGAAGTAGTAAAGAAAAGAATTTTTCCTGGATATATATTACTGCAGATGGATATGAATGATAAGTCCTGGTATGTTGTTAAAAACACACCCGGAGTAATTGGCTTTGTCAGTGGAGGAACCAAACCACTTCCTGTAGAAAAAGCAGAAGTCGATGCTATCTTAAGCAGCATGGGTGAAAAAGCTAAAAAAGTTTCCGTTGATTTTGAAGTTGGCGACCAGGTAACTGTAAAAGATGGTCCATTTGAAGATTTCGATGGAGTTATTAAAGAAATTCATCCTGAACAGGGTAAGGCAAAAATCCTTGTTTCGATGTTTGGACGTGAAACTCCAGTTGAATTAGAGTTTGATCAATTTGAGAAACATTAGTTTATCTTTTCAAATAGATAATTATTTTGAAGAAAGGGGTGTTTTAAATGGCTAAACAGGTAATGACAGTAATTAAATTGCAGATTCCTGGAGGACAGGCTAACCCTGCACCACCTGTAGGTCCTGCACTAGGACAGCATGGTGTTAATATTATGGAATTCTGTAAATCTTTTAATGCTAAGACTAAAGATAATCAGGGAACATTAATTCCGGTAGAAATTACAGTATATCAGGATCGTTCTTTTGATTTTATCACTAAAACTCCACCGGCTGCTGTATTATTAAAGCAGGCTGCAGGAATTGATACTGCTTCTGGAGAACCAAATGTAAATAAAGTGGCTACTGTAAGTAAAGATGCAGTGCAGAAGATTGCAGAAACTAAAATGCAGGACTTAAATGCAGGTAGTTTAGAAGCTGCAATGAGCATGATTGAAGGTACAGCAAGAAGTATGGGAATTCTGGTAGAGTAAATTTATTAATTAACTTTATTAGAAAACTGAGAAAATCAAATCGAGATGATTAATAGACGTAATTCAGTGGGAGGAAGATTCCGCTAATACCACAAAGGAGGAATAATAATGGCAAAAAGCAGAAGATATGCAGAAACTTTAGAAAAATACGATCGCGAAAAATTATTTGCCCCAAAAGAAGCTTTTGAATTAGTTAAAGAACTTGCGACTGCAAACTTTGACGAAACAATTGAGCTTTCAGCAAGACTGGGAGTAGATCCCAAGCACGCTGATCAGAATATTAGAGGGACTGTTGTTTTACCGGAAGGTACAGGTCAGGAAGTAACATTAGTTGTGTTTGCTAAAGGTGAAAAAGCCAAAGAAGCTGAAGAAGCTGGCGCAGATTTTGTTGGTGGCGAAGAACTGGCAGAAAAAATTGAAGGTGGCTGGTTAGATTTTGATTTAGCTATTGCTACACCTGATATGATGAGTGTTGTTGGCCGCCTGGGTAGAGTTTTAGGACCTAAAGGTTTAATGCCTAATCCTAAAGCAGGTACTGTTACTTTTGAATTAGAAAAAGCAGTAGCTGAATTTAAAGCAGGTAAGCTTGAATACCGTGTTGATAAAACTGGTATTGTTCACTTACCGATTGGTAAAGCTTCTTTTACAGAAGAAGAACTTTTAAACAACTACCACAAAATCATGGACACTCTTGCAAAAGAACGTCCAGCAGCAGCTAAAGGTAAATTCTTTAGAACTTTAGCTATCTCACCAACAATGGGTCCTGGAGTAAAGATTGATCCAGCAGCTACAATGTCCTTTATTGGAAGATAAAAAAAGTTTGACCTGTTAAGATTTTTGTGTTATATTTATTTAGACAAGAAAATAACCTTACCGAAGACAGCAGGGGCGCAATGCTTAAATTTCCTGCCGAGGGCAACTTTCTGCAAATTTAATTTTTGCATTTATACCTCCTGACTGTCTACAGGAGGTTTTTTCATTTTAGATAAGATTTATTGTTAAGCTCATATTTTGAGGGGGTGAAAATGTGGCAAGACCAGAAAAAGAAGCGGTTGTTAAAGAACTTACTGATAAATTTAGTAGTGCAAAATCACTTGTAATTACAGATTATCTGGGTTTAAATGTTGCCGAAATGACTGAATTAAGAAGCAAATTAAGAGAAGCGGGAGTAGAGTTTAAAGTTGTAAAAAATACTCTGGCTACTATTGCTGCTAATGATGTTGAAATGGAAGAAATGACAGAATACTTTTCAGGACCTACAGCGATAGCCTTTGGTGAAGATGATGCTGTGTCTCCTGCTAAAGTTTTGGTTGAATTCGCTAAAGATCATGAAGTTTTAGAGATTAAAGCTGGTCTTTTAAATGGTGAAATTATAAGTAAAGAAAAAGTGGAATCCCTGGCGGAAATTCCATCCAGAGAAGAACTTCTCGCAAAGGCTTTTGCAAGTATGAAAGCACCCCTATCTGGATTGGTCAACGTGCTGCAGGGTAATATCCGCGGCTTAGTACAGGTATTAAATCAAATTAAAGAAGAGAAAGCTTAAAAAAATTTAAGGAGGATTATTATAATGAATAAAGAAGAAATTATTAGTGCAATTGAGGAAATGAGTGTTTTAGAATTATCTGAGCTGGTTGAAGAATTAGAAGAAAAGTTTGGTGTAAGTGCAGCTGCTCCTGTAGCAGTAGCTGGTGGTGCTGGTGCAGCCGGTGGCGCAGCAGAAGAAGAAAAATCTGAGTTTGATGTTTTCTTAGCTGATGTTGGCGGTAAGAAAATTAAAGTTATCAAAGCAGTTCGTGAATTAACAGGATTAGGCCTAAAAGAAGCTAAGGCTGTTGTTGACGACGCTCCTGGTAATGTTAAAGAAGGTTTAGCTAAAGAAGATGCAGAAGAAATGAAAGAAAAATTAGAAGAAGCTGGAGCAACTGTAGAACTTAAGTAAGTCCAGTCTTAATATAGCAATTATGAGAATAGTCCTGCTGTATAGTTAATATACAGTGGGACTATTTTTTCATGAATAAATATGAGATTCTCTCTTTTATATACATAAATTTATTGTTTTTATAATTTATATAATTTATGTATCTATTGGTTAAAATTTATTTAAATTACAGAATAAGTTTTTATATTTATTATGAAGATAATAAATGCTCAAAAAAGATTGTAAATGGGAGAATTTCATACAGAAATCTCTTGACAAGAGATTTTTCCTGTGCTATCATTATTAGATGTCTATAAGGTAATAAGAAAATGATTATTATGGGATAGTTTCAGCTAATTATTAGAATTTCCTGGGGGTGCAATGATGTCAACGGCAAGGGAAAGACGAAGTTTTAGTAAAATTGATGACGCGATGGACTTGCCAGATCTGATTTATACACAATTAAACTCTTATCAGTGGTTTTTAGAAGAGGGATTGCATGAGGTTTTTAATGAAATCTCTCCAATTGAAGACTTTTCTGAAAATCTGGTACTAGAATTTGTAGATTATTATTTAGAAGATCCCGAATATACAGTAGAAGAATGTCGGGATAGAGACGATACTTATTCGGCTTCTTTGCAGGTTAAGGTTCGTTTAATTAACAAGGAGACCGGTGAGGTAAAAGAACAGGAAGTATTTATGGGTGATTTTCCACTAATGACTGATAAGGCAACATTTATTATTAATGGTGCCGAAAGAGTTGTGGTAAATCAGCTGGTTAGATCATCTGGTGTTTATTTTAGTGATGAAAGAACAAAAGATGGGCGCCGTTTAATTACGGGTAGTATTATTCCTAATCGAGGTGCCTGGATAGAATTTGAATATGATAAAAAGAGAATTATTTCTGTACGGGTTGATAGAACAAGGAAACTTCCATCAACTGTTTTGCTGCGCGCACTTGGTTTTGGAACAGACGCAGAAATCACTGATGAATTTGGAGATTCTGAAGTGCTGCATGATACTTTAGAAAGAGATAATACTGAATCCAAAGAAGAAGCCTTGATTGAATTATATAAGCGTTTACGTCCGGGAGAGCCGCCAACAGTAGAAAGTGCTACTAATCTTTTAGACTCACTGTTTTTTGACCATAAAAGATATGATATGGCAGCAGTTGGACGTTACAAATTAAATAAAAAGTTAGAATTAGATGTAGATAAAGATCGCAAATATCTGCATATTGATGATATTGCTGCAACTGTAAAATATATGATTAAACTGATTTATAATGATCCAGAAGCATATATAGATGATATTGACCATCTTGGTAACCGCCGCTTGAAAACCGTTGGTGAACTGCTTCAGAATCAATTTAGAATTGGTCTTTCCAGAATGGAAAGAGTAGTTAGAGAGAGAATGACTATCCAGGATGTTGATGTAGTTACTCCTCAGGCTTTGATTAATACCAGACCTGTTGTAGCTTCCATCCAGGAATTTTTCGGTAGTTCTCAGCTTTCTCAGTTTATGGACCAGACTAATCCAATGTCAGAGTTAACTCATAAGAGAAGATTATCTGCACTTGGACCTGGTGGTCTAAGTAGAGAAAGAGCAGGTTTTGATGTGCGTGATGTTCACCACTCTCACTATGGACGTATCTGTCCGATTGAGACACCTGAGGGGCCAAACATTGGTCTGATTGGTACAATGGGAACTTATGCTAAAACAAATGAATTTGGATTTATTATGACTCCTTACCGCAGAGTTGTCGATAGTCGGGTTACTGACGAAATTGATTATTTAACTGCTGATGAGGAAGATAAACATATAATTGCACAGGCAAATGCAGAAATAGATGAAGAAGGTAATTTCACCAATGAATTTGTTATTGCCCGTAAGCGAGGAGATATTTTAGAGGTTCATCCAGAAGACTTAGATTATATGGATGTTTCTACCAAGCAGATGGTTGGTGTGTCTGCAGCGATGATTCCTTTCTTAGAAAATGATGATGCTAACCGTGCTCTAATGGGAGCAAATATGCAGCGTCAGGCAGTACCACTGATGATTACTGATGCACCTATGGTTGCTACAGGTATGGAATATAAGGCTGCTAAGGATTCAGGGGCAGTTATTGTAGCTGAAAAAGGTGGAGAGGTTGTTAGTGTAACTTCTAATAAAATAATGATTAAAAATGAAGAAGGTTTAATTGACAGCTATAAATTAATGAAATATAAGAGATCCAATCAGGGAAGCTGTATGAATCAGAAGCCAATAGTTGCCAAAGGTGATCAGATTGAGGCAGGAGATATTATTGCCGATGGTGCGTCAACTGAAAAAGGTGAGATGGCACTTGGCCGCAACTCATTAATTGCTTTTATGCCCTGGGAAGGATATAACTATGAGGATGCTATTTTAATTAGTGAAAATCTAGTTAAAGAAGATGCATTTACTACTATTCATATAGAAGAACATGAAGCAGAGGCCAGAGATACAAAACTTGGTCCTGAAGAAATAACTCGTGATATTCCTAATGTAGGTGAAAACGCTCTTAAAAACTTAGATGAGCGAGGAATAATTAGAGTTGGAGCCGAGGTTGAAGAGGGAGATATTCTGGTTGGTAAGGTGACTCCTAAAGGAGAAACTGAATTATCAGCAGAGGAAAGACTTCTGAGAGCAATCTTTGGTGAAAAAGCACGTGAAGTTAGAGATACTTCTTTAAAAGTGCCACATGGTGAAGAAGGTATAGTTGTGGATGTCAAAGTCTTTTCTCGAGAACAGGGAGATGACTTAAAACCTGGAGTTAATCGTCTAGTTAGAGTTTATGTTGCAACTAAAAGAAAGATTTCAGTAGGAGATAAACTTGCTGGCCGTCACGGTAACAAAGGTGTTATTTCGAGAATCTTACCGGAAGAAGATATGCCGTTCCTACCAAATGGTGAACCGGTAGAAGTTGTGTTAAACCCACTTGGTGTACCGTCTCGAATGAACATTGGACAGGTATTAGAAACTCATCTTGGTATGGCAGCCAGAGCGCTGGGGATTTATACTGAAACTCCAGTCTTTAATGGTGCCTTAGAGGAAGAAGTTGAGGATATACTGGAAGAAGCCGGTCTTGCCAGAGACGGTAAAACAGTTCTTTATGATGGAAGAACTGGAGAAAGATTTGAAGAAAGAGTAACAGTTGGAGTTATGTACATTCTTAAACTCCACCACTTAGTTGATGATAAATTACATGCTCGTTCAACAGGACCTTATTCTCTTGTTACACAGCAGCCGCTAGGAGGTAAAGCTCAATTTGGTGGCCAGCGTTTTGGTGAGATGGAAGTTTGGGCACTTGAGGCTTATGGTGCTGCTTACACCTTACAGGAAATGCTGACAGTTAAATCTGATGATGTAGTAGGAAGAGTTAAAGCCTATGAGGCCATTGTTAAGGGTGAAAATGTACCTGATCCTGGTATTCCAGAATCATTTAAAGTATTGATTAAAGAGATGCAGAGTCTTGGGCTTGATGCTCGAATCTTTACTTCTGATGAAGAGGAACTGCAGGTTGCTGAAAATGAAGATGAAATGATGGAAACTGCACAAAAACTTGGATTAGATACAGACTTAAAATTAAGTCGTGATAATGATGATGAAGACGAATAATTCCAATATAGAAAGGGGAGAGACCCTTGTTAAATGTGAATAATTTCGATTCAATGAGGATCGGAGTTGCTTCTGCAGAGCAGATACGTGAATGGTCCCGCGGAGAGGTTAAAAAACCAGAGACAATTAATTACAGAACTTTAAAGCCTGAAAAAGATGGCTTATTCTGTGAAAAAATCTTTGGGCCAACCAAGGATTATGAATGTCACTGTGGTAAGTATAAGCGGGTCCGTTATAAAGGTGTTGTGTGTGACCGCTGTGGAGTAGAGGTAACCAGATCCAAAGTGAGAAGAGAAAGAATGGGGCACATAGAACTGGCTGCACCATGCACACACATTTGGTATTTCAAAGGTATCCCCAGTCGTCTGGGTTTAATAATGGATATGTCACCAAGAGCTTTAGAAAAGGTAATTTATTTTGTTCATTACATTGTAACTGATCCTGGTGACACACCATTAAGCGAAAAACAGCTGCTGCCGGAAAGTGAGTACCGTGAAGCCAAGTCTAAATACGGCAACACTTTTAAAGCTGCTATGGGAGCAGAGGCTATTCAGGAACTACTGGGAAGAATTGATGTTGAAGCTGAAGTAAAAGAACTTAAAAAAGAAGTGAAAGAAGCAAGTGGGCAGCGCCGTAAAAGAGCTGTTCGCAGGCTGGAAGTAATGGATGGGCTTTTAGATTCTGGTTTAAATCCTGCTAATTTAGTCCTAAATGCAATTCCAGTTATTCCACCAGACTTAAGACCAATGGTTCAGCTGGATGGTGGACGTTTTGCTACTTCTGACTTAAATGACTTATACAGAAGAGTAATCAATCGTAACAATAGATTAAAAAGACTGCTGGATCTTGGAGCACCTGAAATCATTATTCGGAATGAGAAAAGAATGCTGCAGGAATCAGTTGATGCTTTAATTGATAACGGACGTCGCGGAAGACCTGTTACAGGTGCTGGAAATAGACCACTTAAGTCTTTAAGTGATATGCTTAAGGGTAAACAGGGACGTTTCCGTCAGAACCTCTTAGGTAAGCGTGTTGACTATTCAGGTCGTTCAGTTATCGTTGTTGGTCCTGATCTTAAGATGCATCAGTGTGGTCTGCCGAAGAAAATGGCTTTAGAGCTGTTTAAACCTTTTGTAATGAGAGGTTTAGTTGAAGAGGGGCATGCCCACAACATTAAAAATGCTAAGAGAATGGTAGAAGATGTTGATGAGGCAGTTTGGGGGATTTTAGAAGAAGCAATTAAAGATCATCCTGTACTTCTAAACCGTGCTCCTACACTGCACAGACTCGGGATTCAGGCTTTTGAGCCAGTACTGGTTGAAGGTAAAGCAATTAAGCTGCACCCACTCGTCTGTCCTGCTTACAATGCGGACTTTGATGGTGACCAGATGGCTGTTCACTTACCTTTATCTGTAGAAGCTCAGGCTGAATCAAGACTGCTGATGTTAGCTACAACTAATATCTTAAATCCATCTGATGGTGGACCAATCACCATTCCTACTCAGGATATGGTTCTTGGTGTCTTCTATTTAACAACAATTAAAGAAGAAAGAAAGGGAGCAGGTAAGATATTTGCCAATGCTGATGAAGCTATTAAAGCTTATGACACAGATCGTGTTCATCTGCAGGCTCCTGTAAAAGTAAGACTTAACGGAGAAATTATTGATACTTCTATTGGTAGAGTTATCTTTAACGAGGCTTTACCTGAAGAAGTTGAGTTTGTAAATGAGAGAATTGGTAAAAGTGATCTGGGAGACTTAATTACTGACCTTTATGAAGAAGTTGGTAATGATAAAACTGCTGAGACTTTAGATAATATTAAGGCTATGGGTTATGATTTTGCTACTCGTTCCGGTATTTCTATTGCAGTTAGTGATGCAGAGATCCCGCCATCCAAACCAGAAATTGTTTCTAAAGCGGAAGATGAGGTTCATCAGATTGAAAACCACTACCGCCGCGGAGCTATTACTGAGGATGAAAGGTATCATAAAGTTGTTGATATCTGGAACCAGGCAAAAGATGATGTTACAGATGCATTACTTGAAAACCTTGACGAAAGCAATAATATTTACATTATGGCTATCTCCGGTGCTCGTGGTAATACATCTCAGATTTCTCAGCTTGCTGGTATGCGTGGTTTGATGGCTGATCCATCAGGACGGATTATTGATGTTCCGATTCGATCCAGTTTCCGTGAAGGCCTGGATGTATTAGAATATTTCCTATCCACCCACGGAGCTCGTAAAGGACTTGCTGATACAGCCTTAAGAACTGCTGACTCTGGTTATCTAACCAGAAGGCTGGTTGATGTTTCACAGGATGTTATTGTTAGAGAAGATGACTGTGGAACTGAAGAAGGTATTTATGTTGAAGCAATTGGTCCCAAGGGCAAAAATGCAGTTGAGCCTTTATCAGAACGCTGTATTGGTCGTTATACTGCAGAAGAGATTGCAGATCCAGAAAGTGGAGAGGTAATTGTTGAAAACAATACCTTAATTGATAGAAAGAAAATGAATGAAATTGAAGCAGCAGGTATTGATAAAGTAAAAATTAGAACCAATTTAACCTGTGAAGCTCAGCACGGTGTCTGTCGTAAATGTTACGGACGCAACCTGGCAACAGGAAAGCAGGTTGATATTGGAGAATCTATTGGTATTATTGCTGCGCAGTCAATTGGTGAGCCTGGTACTCAGTTAACAATGCGTACCTTCCACACCGGGGGAGTTGCTGGTGATGATATCACCCAGGGTCTGCCTAGAGTAGAAGAGCTTTTTGAAGGTAGAACTCCAAAAGGACAGGCTATCATGACCGAAAGAGAAGGTTATGTAACCATTGTCGAAAAGAAAAACTCCAAGCGAGTTGTAGTAGAAAATGAAGATGGCAAAAAGAAAACATATAAGATTCCTTACGGATCTAAGATGATTGTTAAAGATGATGACTATGTAACAGCTGGTGATAAGCTGACAGAAGGTCCGCTTGATCCTAATGTGCTGCTGAAAGTTAAGGGCGAGAAAGCTGTGCAGAATTATCTTTTAGAAGAAGTTCAGAATGTTTACCGCTCACAGGGTGTTGAAATTAATGATAAGCATATTGAGGTAATTGTTCGCCAGATGATGAAGAAACTTAAGATTGTAAAACCTGGTGACACTGAATTGCTGCCTGGAAGTCTGGTAAACAGATATGATTTCCGTAAAGCAAATGAGGAAGTTGCAGCTGAGAATAAAGAACCCGCTGTTGCTAAACCTGAACTGCTCGGTATCACTAAGGCTTCACTGGCTACAGATTCATTCTTGTCTGCAGCTTCTTTCCAGGAAACCACCAGAGTACTGACTGAGGCTTCCTTGGATGGAAAGGTTGATCCATTATTAGGACTCAAAGAGAATGTAATAATTGGACAGCTGATTCCAGCAGGTACTGGAATGAAGTATTACAGAGATATAGATGTAGTTAAGGAAGATGGAACCATGTTTGGAGATTTAACCGAGGATTTAACTGATGTCGAGTAGTTAATCTAAATCCAAATGGATAAATTAACATTAAAATAAATCAGAAGAGTTTCTCCTTTATTGTCAGGTGAATTTGGACTGGGAAAATCTATTTATTAGTTCTTAATTTACAATATCAATAAAAGGAGAAACTCTTTTTAATTTTAGCTTGACATGGAACTCTAAAGCTGTTAAAATACTTAAGTGTGCTCAACAAAGTTTGATCTGGAGGTTTGCTTAAAATGCTAAGCGAAACAAGTACTGATGAGCTGCTGGTTGGCAGCAAACAGACATTAAAAGCTATAGCAGGAAATCAGGTAAAAAAAATATTTTTAGCTAAAGATATTGACCAGCCTTTAAAAAAAGAAATACTTGAGGCTGTTAATAATAATAATATTCCTTTTGAGATTGTAGAAAGCAAAAATGAATTAGGCAGAATTTGTGGGATCGATGTTTCTGCAGCTTCTGCAGCTCTATTGAAATAATTGGAAGGAGGTGGGATTGCATGCCGACAATTAGTCAGTTGATCCGTAAAGGACGAGAAAAGACTAAAAAGAAGACTTCCGCTCCTGCTTTGGAGGGTTCTCCACAGAAGAGGGGTGTCTGTACTAGAGTATATACTGCTACACCTAAAAAGCCTAACTCAGCTTTGAGAAAGGTAGCTCGTGTTCGTTTAACCAATGGAAAAGAGGTAACAGCTTATATTCCGGGAATTGGACATAACTTACAGGAACACTCTGTTGTACTAGTAAGAGGTGGAAGAGTAAAGGATTTACCAGGTGTTAGATATCATATTGTAAGAGGAGCACTCGATACAGCTGGTGTTGAAGACAGAAAACAGGGACGTTCCAAATATGGTGTAAAAAAACCTAAGTAAAAGGAGGGATTTTAGTGCGCAAAAATAGAGCAGAAAAAAGAGATGTAGTACCAGATCCAGTATATGATAATGTTGTTGTCAGCAGAATTATTAACAAATTAATGCTGGATGGCAAAAAAGGACTGGCAGAAAAAGCATTTTACAGTGCTCTTGATATCATCTCCGAAAAAACTGGTGAAGATGGCTTAACAGTTGTAAATGAAGCACTGGAGAACATAAAACCAGCTCTTGAAGTTAAATCAAGACGTGTTGGTGGTTCTAACTATCAGGTGCCAGTAGAAGTAGATGAAGATAGAAAAAGAACTTTAGCATTACGCTGGTTAGTAACAGCAGCTAGAGGTCGTAGTGAAAGAACTATGAGAGAAAGAATTGCCGGAGAAATTACAGACGCATACAACAATACAGGCGGCGCAGTTAGAAAGAAAGAAGAAGTCCATCGTATGGCTGAAGCCAATAGAGCTTTTGCACATTACAGATGGTAATTTAGTTGCGTGATGATGTATATAATTTTTATATAAGGGGGGAGAATAGTGGCCCGACAATTTCCACTAGAGAAAACACGTAACATTGGTATTATGGCACATATTGATGCAGGAAAGACAACTACAACAGAAAGAATTCTTTACTATACAGGTCGAGTTCATAAAATGGGTGAAACACATGATGGTGCATCTGTTATGGACTGGATGGAGCAGGAACAGGAAAGAGGAATTACAATTACCTCTGCTGCTACTACCTGTCAGTGGCGTGAGAATAGAATTAATATTATAGATACGCCCGGACACGTGGACTTTACAGTTGAGGTAGAAAGATCCTTAAGGGTTTTAGATGGAGCAATTGCTTTATTCTGTTCTGTAGGTGGTGTAGAACCACAGTCCGAAACTGTATGGAGACAGGCTGATAAATATGGAGTTCCCAGAATTGCATTTGTAAATAAAATGGATAGAACGGGAGCTGACTTTTTTAGAGCTGTAGACATGATGAAAGATAGACTTGGTGCTAATGCAGTGCCAATTCAACTTCCAATTGGAAGTGAAGACAGCTTTGATGGTGTTGTTGACCTTGTAGAAATGGACGCTATTGTTTATGAAGATGAACTTGGTGTTAATTTTGAAAGAGTTGAAATACCTGAAGATATGAAAGAACAGGCAGCAGAATACAGAGAAATTTTAATGGAAGTGCTGGCTGAAGAAGATGATGAATTTATGATGAAATATTTAGAAGGTGAAGTAAGCACTGATGACATTAAAGATTTACTGCGTCAGGCAGTACTTAATGTTAATGTAATCCCAGTATTATGTGGATCTGCTTTTAAAAACAAAGGTGTACAGATGCTGCTGGATGCTGTTTTAGATTACCTGCCTTCTCCAACTGATGTACCACCAATTGAAGGTTTTAATCCGGAAACTGAAGAAACTGAAGTAAGAGAAGCTGATGATGACGCTCCTTTCTCCGGTCTAGCATTCAAAATTATGTCTGACCCTTATGTTGGAAAGTTAGCATTCTTTAGATCTTATTCAGGGACTTTAGAAGCGGGATCATATGTATATAACGCAACAGCAGATATTCGCGAAAGAGTTGGCCGTATCTTACAGATGCACGCTAACCGCCGTGAAGAAAGAGATGAAATTTTTGCTGGTGACCTTGGAGCTTTAGTTGGTCTTAAAAATACAAGTACAGGTGACACAATCTGTGATCAGGATCATCCAATTATTTTAGAAGCAATGGAATTCCCTGAACCAGTTATTGGTGTTGCAATTGAGCCTAAGAGTAAAGCCGACCAGGATAAACTGGGTGAAGCTTTACAGAGATTAGCAGAAGAGGATCCAACATTCAGAGTTCACACTGATGAGGAAACAGGGCAGACAATTATTGAGGGTATGGGAGAATTACACCTTGAAGTTATTGTTGACCGCCTCTTAAGAGAATTTAAGGTTGATGCTAATATTGGTAAACCTAAGGTAGCTTACCGTGAAACAATCACTAAAAAAGTTACTGGTGTTGAAGGTAAATTCATCCGTCAGTCTGGTGGACGTGGACAGTACGGTCATGTTGTGATTGATATTGAGCCACAGGATGCAGGCGAAGGATTTGAATTTGAAGATAAGATTACAGGTGGAGCAATTCCACGCGAATATATCCCTTCTGTAGAAGACGGAATTAGAGAAGCCATGGAAAACGGAATTATTGCCGGTTATCCAGTTGTTGATGTTAAAGTAACACTGAATGATGGTAGTTACCATGATGTTGACTCATCAGAAATGGCATTTAAAATCGCTGGTTCAATGGGCTTCAGACAGGGAGCTAAAAAAGCTGGTCCTGCAATTTTGGAACCTGTAATGAGTGTTGAAGTTGTTACTCCTGAAGAATATATGGGAGATGTAATGGGTGACCTTAATGGACGCCGCGGAAAAGTTGAAGGCATGGAGCCTCGAGGTAATGCTCAGGTTGTTAGTGCTCATGTACCACTTTCTGAGATGTTCGGTTATTCAACAGATCTTCGTTCTAAAACTCAGGGTAGAGCAACTTATACAATGCAGTTCTCTCATTATGAGCAGGCACCAAAGAGTATTGCTGAAGAAATTATTGGAGAATAGATAAATTTTTAAGGAGGAATAAAAAATGGCAAAAGCAAAATTTGAAAGAACAAAACCACATGTTAACATAGGAACAATAGGACATGTTGACCATGGAAAAACAACACTAACAGCAGCTATCACAAATGTGTTAGCAAACTATGGTGGAGCAGAAGTAAGAGCATTTGATACAATTGATAATGCTCCAGAAGAAAAAGAAAGAGGAATCACAATTGCGACATCTCACGTAGAGTATGAAACAGAAACAAGACACTATGCTCACGTAGACTGTCCAGGACACGCTGACTATGTAAAGAACATGATTACAGGTGCAGCGCAGATGGATGGAGCAATCTTAGTAGTATCTGCAGCAGATGGACCAATGCCACAGACAAGAGAGCATATTCTCTTAGCAAGACAGGTTGGAGTACCATCAATTGTAGTATTCTTAAACAAAGCAGATATGGTAGACGACGAAGAGTTAATCGAACTTGTAGAAATGGAAGTAAGAGAACTCTTAAACGAATATGAATTCCCAGGAGACGATATTCCTGTAATAGTAGGATCAGCTTTAAAAGCTGCTGAAAATGGAGATCCTGAAGGAGAATGGGGTAAGAAGATCATTGAGCTTATGGATGCAGTAGATAGCTATATTCCAGAGCCAGAAAGAGATACAGAAAAGCCATTCTTAATGCCTGTTGAGGATGTATTCTCAATCACAGGACGTGGAACAGTAGCCACAGGAAGAATCGAAAGAGGAACTCTACATCCATCAGATGAGGTAGAGATTGTAGGAATCAAAGATACAGAAACAACAGTAGTAACAGGAGTAGAAATGTTCCGTAAGATGTTAGACGAAGCAGTAGCAGGAGATAACATTGGAGCCTTATTAAGAGGTGTAAAAAGAGAAGACATCGAAAGAGGTCAGGTACTGGCAAAGCCAGGAAGTATTACACCACATACAAAGTTTTACGCTGAGGTATATGTATTAAGTAAAGATGAGGGTGGAAGACACACACCATTCTTTGATGGATATAGACCACAGTTCTACTTCCGTACAACAGATGTAACAGGAACAATTCAGTTACCAGAAGGAGTAGACATGGTAATGCCTGGAGATAACATTGAGATGACAGGAGAGTTAATTACTCCAATAGCTATGGAAGAAGGACTACGTTTTGCAATCCGTGAAGGTGGTCACACAGTAGGAGCTGGAGTTGTAACTGAAATTATTGAGTAGGTATAAAAAAGCAGAGGAGGCAGCCTCCTCGCTTTTTCTATGCTCCTAACTGAGCTTAAATCGTAAAGATTAAGGAGGTAAGCAAATGGCAAAACACGAAAAAATTAGGATTCGCCTTAAAGCTTTTGAACATGAGCTCCTGGATCAATCAGCAGAAAAGATTGTTGCTACTGCTGAGAGAACTGGTGCAGATGTATCTGGTCCAGTACCTCTACCAACAGAAAAAGAGGTATTTACAGTGCTTCGCTCACCTCATGTTCATAAAGATGCAAGAGAACAATTTGAAATGAGAACACACAAAAGACTGATCGATATTCTCGATCCTACATCAAAAACTGTAGACTCTCTGATGAGGCTTGATTTGCCCGCAGGAGTAAATATAGAAATTAAACTTTAAATGTCAGGAGGTGTATTAGGCCATGGCGAAAGCTATACTAGGAAAAAAGCTGGGGATGACTCAGTATTTTAAAGATAATGGAGAGCTGGTACCTGTAACTGTAGTTGAGGCCGGTCCCTGTGTTGTAACACAGATTAAGACTACAGAAAAAGATGGATATGATGCAGTACAGCTCGGTTTTGGAGAAGTTAAAAAGCACAGACTTAACAAACCAGCACTTGGTCAATTCGAAAGTCGTGATCTTGAACCTAAGAAACATTTGAGAGAATTTAAAGGACTGGATATGGAACTGAGTGAAGGTAGTGAAATTAAAGCTGATCTCTTCGAAGTAGGAGAAAAAGTTAATGTTAGTGGTGTTTCCAAAGGTAAAGGATTTGCCGGTAATATTAAAAGATGGAATCACAATGCAGGACCTAAAACACACGGTTCACACTTCCATCGTGCACCTGGTTCAATTGGTGCTGTTGATGCAAGAAGAGTATTTAAAGGCTTTAAAATGCCGGGTAGAATGGGTCACAATAGAGTGACTGAAAGAAACTTAGAAATCGTAAAAGTTGACGTAGAGCGTAATGTTTTATTGATTGCTGGTCCAGTACCAGGAGCCAAAAAAGCAGTGCTTGAAATCAAATCTGTTAACAACTAAATAAGTTAAGAAAGGAGGATTTTTGATGCCGCAGGTAGCAAAATTCAATCAGAGTGGAAAAGAACTCGAAAAAGTAGAATTAAACGATTCTGTTTTTAATGATAAAATAAATAAACATGTTGTACATCAGGTAGTTAATGCTCAATTAGCTGCAAGAAGAGGCGGAAATGCTTCTACAAAAACTAGAGGTAAAGTTCGTGGTGGTGGCCGCAAGCCCTGGAGACAGAAAGGTACTGGACGTGCTCGTCACGGAAGTATTCGTTCTCCTCTATGGGTAGGTGGAGGAATCACTTTTGGACCTTCTCCCCGCAGTTATGATAAAAAGTTAACTAAAAAGATGAGAAGATTGGCTTTAAGATCTGTTTTAACTGATAAAGTGCAGAGAGATGAGCTAATTTTAGTTGATAAGATTGAGCTTGATCAACCAAAAACAAAAGCAGTAGTAAACATTTTAGCTGATTTAAATTTAGAAGATAAAAAAGTTGTTTTAGTAATGCCTGAAAAGGATAAAAACTTATATCTTTCAGCAAGAAATATTCCGAATGTAAAAACTCTGCTGGCCGGTTCAATTAATGCCTATGATCTTTTAGATAATGAAATGGTTATTTTTATCGAAGAAGCGGTTAAAATGGTTGAGGAGGTGCTGGGCGAATGAAAGATGCAAGAGATATAATCATAGCACCTATTATTTCTGAAAACACTATGGATCAGATGCAGGAGGCTAATACTTATACATTTAAGGTAGCCAAAAATGCAAATAAAGTTGAGATTAGAAATGCAGTAGAAGAAATCTTCTCTGTAAATGTTATAAATGTGAACACAATGAATGTTAGAGGTAAGAAAAGAAGACTCGGCTTCCATGTTGGTAAAAAACCTGACTGGAAAAAAGCTTTAGTTAAGCTGGCTGAGGGCGATGAAATTGAAATTTACGAAGGCCTCTAAAAAATAATTAATAAAGGAGGGAAATAAGATGGCGATTAAAAGTTTTAAACCAACCACACCTTCAAGGCGTTATATGACTGTTGCTAGTTTTGATGAAATTACAACAGATACGCCAGAAAAGAGCCTGCTGGCTCCAATCAAAAGAAAGGGTGGCCGTAATGCGAATGGTAGAATTACCAGCCGTCATCAGGGTGGTGGACATAAGCGCCGCTATCGTATAATAGATTTTAAGCGGGATAAAGATGGAATTCCTGCAAAAGTAAAGACTATAGAATATGATCCAAATCGTTCTGCAAGAATTGCTCTGCTGCAGTATGCAGATGGAGAGAAAAGATACATCCTTGCACCAAACAAAGTAGAAGTTGGTGACACTTTAGATACTGGTGTTGAGGCAGATATTACTGCCGGAAACGCACTTCAGTTAAAAGATATTCCTGTTGGTACAATTGTACACAATGTAGAAATGCAGGCAGGAAAAGGTGGTCAAATTGCCCGTTCCGCTGGAACTATGGCACAGATTCTTGCAAAAGAAGGTAAGTTTGTACATTTAAAGATGCCTTCTGGTGAAGTTAGATTAATTCATAATGTATGTAAAGCTACTGTTGGACAGGTTGGTAATATTGATCACGAAAATATTACAGTCGGTAAAGCCGGACGCAGCCGCTGGAAAGGTAAAAGACCTCATGTACGCGGTGTAGTTATGAATCCTCATGACCACCCACACGGTGGTGGAGAAGGTAAATCACCTGCTGGTAGACATCCTGTAACTCCGTGGGGTAAACCTACTATGGGTAAAAAGACACGTAAACCAAAGCGCTCAGATAAGTATATTATCCGTTCACGTCACGCTAAGAAGCGCAAATAGTAGAAAGGAGGATTATTGATGGCTAGATCTATAAAAAAGGGACCTTTTGTCTCAGAGAAACTAATTGCCAGAATCAGAGAAATGAATGAGAGTGGAAAAAAGCAGGTTGTAAAAACCTGGTCTAGAAGCTCAACCATTTTCCCTGAAATGGTTGGACATACAATTGCTGTCCATGATGGTCGTAAGCATGTGCCAGTATATATATCTGAAGAGATGGTAGGACATAAACTTGGAGAATTTGCTCCAACCAGAATCTTTAGAGGTCACAGCCGCCATACAGAACGTTCAACAGCACTTAAATAAGAAATAATTGCAGATAGAGTAAGGGGGTTTTAAAATGGAAGCAAAAGCAGTTGCAAAGCATCTGCGTATTACTGCCCGCAAAGCACGTCTGGTAACAGACTTAATTAAGGGTAAGGACGTTAATACAGCAGTTGCAATTTTAAAAAGCACACCGAAAAAAGCTGCTAAGATGGTAGAAAAAGTATTAAATTCAGCTACAGCAAATGCTGAAAATAATCATGATATGTTTGTAGATGACCTTTATGTTAAGAAGGCTTTTGTTGATGAGGGTCCTACAATGAAGAGATGGAAAGCTCGTGCACAGGGATCGGCTAGCCCTATTAATAAGAGAACAAGCCATATCACAATCGTTTTAAGCGATACAAAGGAGGGATAGAATTTGGGTAATAAAATAAATCCACATGGTCTCCGAGTTGGAGTTATAAAAGATTGGGATGCAAAATGGTATGCTGATAAAACTGATTATTCCAAGCTTTTAAATGAAGACCGAGAGATTAGAAATCATGTTAAGGAGAAAATGTTTGAAGCTGGAATTTCTAGAGTTGTGATTGAAAGAGCTGCTAATAGATTAAAATTAGATGTACACACAGCCAGACCAGGAATGGTAATTGGTCGTGGTGGATCTGAAGTTGAAGCTTTAAGAAACGAAGTTGAAGCTTTAACTGGTAAAACTGTACAGATTAATGTTGTAGAGGTTTCGGATCCAGAAATGAACGCTCAGTTAGTTGCTGAAAATATTGCTTCTCAGTTAGTTAGAAGAATTTCTTTCCGGAGAGCAATGAAACAGGCAATGAACCGTGCAATGCGTATGGGAGCTGAAGGTTTTAAAGTTCAGAGCAGTGGCCGTCTTGGTGGAGCTGAAATGGCAAGACGTGAAGGCTACAGTGAAGGCAGTGTGCCAATGCATACACTTAGAGCAGATATTGATTATGGTTTTGCAGAAGCTGACACAACATACGGAACAATTGGAGTTAAAGTTTGGATTAATAAGGGAGAAATACTTCCAGAATTAGATGATGAATAGATAGATTATGCAGGAAAGGAGGCTCTTTGATGTTAGTACCTAAAAGAGTAAAACATCGTAAGCAAATGAGAGGAAGAATGAAAGGTAAAGCCCACCGGGGAAATAAGATCACCTTTGGTGAATACGGCCTACAGGCCTTAGAACCCGTTTGGATTACCAATAGACAGATAGAGGCTGCTCGTGTTGCCCTTACCAGAAGTATTAAGCGTGGAGGTAAAGTTTGGATCAAGATTTTTCCAGATAAGCCTGTAACCGCAAAGCCTGCTGAAACACGTATGGGTAGTGGTAAAGGTGCCCCTGAGAAATGGGTGGCAGTTGTTAAACCAGGTAGAATTATGTTTGAGCTGGCTGGTGTACCGGAAGAGGTTGCCAGAGAAGCGATGCGCCTTGCATCTCACAAACTACCTATTAAAACTAAATTTGTAGCAAGAGAGGGAATGGATGGTGAGGCCGATGAGAGCTGATGAATTAAGAAATTTAACAGAAGCAGAGTTAGAACAGAAAGCCCGCGAATTTAAAGAAGAGTTATTTAACCTTCGCTTCCAGCATGCAACAGCACAGTTGGATAATCCTATGAGGATTAAAGAGGTTAAAAGAATTATTGCCCGAATTAAAACTGTTCTGCGGGAAAAGGAACTAGGTATCGAGAGGGCTTAATTCTTTTTTGAAAGGAGGTTTCTTATGGAAAGAAATAGTCGTAAAGAGCGTAAAGGTGTTGTAGTTAGTGATAAGAGAGATAAGACTATTACTGTAGCTGTAGAGCGTAGAACACAGCATCCTAAATATAAAAGAGTTGTTAAGAAAACAAAAAAATATACAGCTCATGATGAAGAGAATGTTTGTAATGAAGGTGACATTGTAAGAATTATGGAAACACGTCCATTAAGCAAGACAAAGAGATGGCGTTTAGTAGAAATTGTTGAAAAAGCAAAATAAGTCCTGGAAGTAGAAAGGAGGGCCTGAAAATGATACAATCTGAAAGCCGTTTAAAGGTAGCGGATAATTCAGGTGCCCGTGAACTTTTATGTATTAAGGTACTTGGAGGCTCCAAAAAGAAATATGCTAAAGTTGGAGACACAATAGTAGTCAGCGTTAAAGAAGCTATTCCAGACGGAATGGTGAAAAAAGGTGAGGTTGCTAAAGCTGTAGTTGTTAGAACCAAGAAGTCCTTAAAGCGCAAAGACGGCACCTATATTAGATTTGATGAAAATGCAGCAGTAATAATAGATGATAACAATAATCCTAAGGGTACACGTATTTTTGGTCCTGTGACCCGTGAACTGAGGGAAAAGAATTATATGAAGATTATCTCCCTTGCACCGGAGGTATTATAGAAGGAGGGGATTGGATTGAGAATTAAAAAAGGTGACACTGTGGAAGTAATATCCGGAAAGGATAAAGGTAAGCGCGGTGAGATTTTAAAAGTAATTCCTAAAAAAGATCGCGTAATCGTTGAAGGTGTGAATATAGTACACCGCCATGTTAGTCCTACTCAGGATATGCCACAGGGTGGAATTATAGAAAACGAAGCACCAATACATGCTTCAAATGTTCAACTCGTCTGCCCCCGTTGTGACGAAAAGACAAGGGTTGGCGCAGAGCGTTTAGATGACGGTACTAAAGTTAGAAAATGTAAAAAATGTGATGAAGTTGTTGATAAATAAATAAGCGGAAGGAGGTCCAGAAATGTCAGTATTAGCTAATGAATACAAGGAAGAAATTCTACCCCAGCTAATGGAGAAATTTGATTACAATAATGTAATGGAAGCTCCTAAATTAGAAAAAATAGTAGTTAATGTTGGGTTAGGAGATGCTAAAGAAGATACTAAACTTCTGGATACTGTTGTTGATGAGATCGCAAGAATAACAGGACAGAGTCCTACTGTAACTCGAGCAAAGAAATCTATTGCTAATTTTAAAATTAGAGAAGGCATGCCGGTTGGAGTAAAAGTTACTCTTCGCGGTGAGCAGATGTTTGAGTTTTTATATAAGTTAATTAATATTACAATGCCACGTATCCGAGATTTTAGAGGTGTATCTCCTAAATCATTTGACGGTCGCGGTAATTACAGCTTAGGAATAAGCGAACACACTGTTTTCCCAGAAATCAATATTGATAATGTTGATAATGTTCACGGTATGGAAATTACCATTGTTACATCTGCCGAAACAGATGAAGAAGCATTTGAATTATTATCACTAATGGGAATGCCATATAAGAAGTAAAGACCTATAAATTGAAGGAGGGTTTAGTTTGGCACGTAAAGCTTTAATTGAAAAGGCCAATAAAGAGCCTAAATATGAAACACGAAAAGTGAATCGCTGCAGCAGATGTGGACGTTCACGCGGATATATGAGAAAATTTGATTTATGCAGAATTTGTTTCCGAGAATTAGCCCACAAAGGCGAAATTCCTGGAGTTAAAAAAGCAAGCTGGTAAAACTGGAAGGAGGTTTGTAAATGAATTTAACAGATCCAATAGCAGATATGCTGACCCGGATTCGCAATGCTAATAGTGTTGGGAAAGACAGAGTTGATATTCCCGCTTCTAAGGTTAAAACCAGCATTGGTGAACTTTTAAAAGATGAAGGTTTCATTAATGATGTAAAATTAGTTGAAAGAAAGCCTCAGAACATGATTCGGGTATATTTAAAATATGGAGATAATGATGAAAAAGTAATAAGTGGAATTAAAAGAATCAGTAAACCTGGTTTAAGAGTATATGTAGGTAAGGACGAAGTACCGCAGGTACTTGGAGGTTTAGGAATCGCAGTGATTTCAACTTCCCAGGGTGTTATGAGCGATAAAGAAGCAAGAGAAAAAGGTATCGGTGGAGAGGTTCTCTGTTACGTCTGGTAATAAGAGGTAAGTAGTAGGATGTCGGATGTCAGATTCCTGGCTGACGGCTTCTGCTTTAGAGAACTTTTTCAGATAAAATCTACGGAGGTGAAATTTATGTCACGTATTGGTGATCTACCTATTGAAATACCAGAAAAAGTTGAAGTAACTGTTGATGGTCAGACTGTTAAAGTCAAAGGGCCATTAGGTGAACTAGAAAGAACTTTTAAAGCTGGTATTGATATCAAAGTTGAAGATAATGAAGTTGTTGTAGAACGCAATGGCGAAGATATTGAAGCTCGCTCCATGCACGGTTTAGTTAGAAGTTTAATCGAAGGTATGGTTGAGGGTGTAAGCAAAGGCTTTGAGAAAAAGTTAGAAATGGTAGGTGTAGGATATAATGCTCAGGTTCAGGGTGATAAACTCAAACTTGAGGTTGGATATTCACACCCGGTAATTATAGAAGCTGAAGGTGATATTTCTTTTGAGGTTGAGAAAAGCACAAATATCACAGTTAAAGGTATAGATAAACAGCGTGTTGGTGATACAGCAGCTAAGATTCGTGAAGTAAGAAAACCAGAACCTTACAAAGGAAAAGGAATTAAATATGTTGGAGAACATATTAGACGTAAGGTCGGTAAAACTGGTTAATAGAAAGGAGTGAATGTGATGGGTAAAAGAGAAGCAAGACAAAAGCGCCATCAGAGAATTAGAAATAAAGTTGTGGGTACACCCAATCGTCCAAGAATGAATGTAACCCGTACTTTAAAGCACATGTATGTGCAGATTATAGATGATTTATCTGGAGAAACTATTGCTTCTGCATCTACTCTTGATCCAGCTCTTCGCGATTCAATTGAAGTAGCAAGTAACAGAGATGCTGCTAAAATGGTAGGAGAGTTAGCTGCCAGTAGAGCACTGGAAAAAGGAGTAGATACAGTAGTATTTGATAGAAGTGGATATAAATACCACGGCCGAGTTAAAGCTCTGGCTGATGCTGCCCGCGAGGAAGGGCTAAAGTTTTAAATAAGGAGGTAAATTAATGAGTAAAATTAATGCTGATAAACTCGACCTTGAAGAGCGCGTAGTTAATATTAACCGTGTTGCCAAGGTTGTAAAAGGTGGCCGTAGATTTAGCTTTAGTGCCCTGGTAGTTGTAGGGGACAAAGAAGGCCATGTTGGTGCAGGTATTGGTAAAGCAAACGAAGTACCTGAAGCCATCAGAAAAGGTATTGATGCAGCTAAAAAAGAATTAATCGAGGTTCCAATTGTAGAAACAACAATTCCCCATGAGAAAACCGGAGTTTTTGGTGCTGGTAGAGTTCTACTAAAGCCTGCTGCTCCTGGTACTGGTGTTATTGCTGGAGGTCCTGTGCGTGCGGTAATTGAACTTGCAGGAATAAGCGATATTTTAACTAAATCTCTTGGAACATCTAATCCGATTAATATGATCAATGCTACAATTACTGGTCTTAAAGAACTTAAGAGCGCAGAACAAGTTGCCAAATTAAGAGGTAAATCTGTAGAAGAATTAATTGGATAATTATCAAGGAGGTGTAAGTATGAAATTAAATAATCTTAAACCTGCTGCTGGATATAAAAAAGATCGCAAAAGAGTTGGTCGTGGTACTGGCTCCGGTCGCGGTTATACATCTGGTAGAGGTGCAAACGGACAGAACTCTCGTGCAGGTGGAAGAGTACGCCCGACATTTGAAGGTGGACAGACTCCTCTGTTTAGACGTCTTCCCAAAAGAGGGTTTAATAATAAATTTAAAAAAGAATTTAATGAAATTAATGTATATCAGTTAAACAGATTCTCAGCTGATGAAACTGTAACACCCGAAGTTTTATTAGAAAAGGGAATCATTGATGGTATTGCAAAAAATGGAGTAAAAATACTGGGTAAAGGTGAAGTTAATATTGCCCTGAATGTGAAAGCTCAGGCTTTTACTGCTTCTGCCAGAGAAAAAATAGAAGCTGCTGGCGGAAAGTCAGAGGTGATTTAAGTTGATTAAGGCTCTCGGTAATGTTTTTAAAGTAAAAGAACTTAGAAATAAAGTTTTATTCATGCTTGCTATGATGGCAGTTTACCGCCTGGGAGCACATATTCCGGTCCCTGGAGTAGATGTAGCATTGCTTCAGGAAAGACTTTTTGGCGGAAACTTTGGTGGAGCACTTGACTTTTTAGATCTATTTGCAGGTGGTGCTTTAAGTAACTTTACTATTTTTGCGATGAGCATTACTCCCTACATTACTGCTTCAATTATTTTACAGCTCTTGACTGTAGTTGTACCTAAATTAGAAGAGCTTTCTAAACAGGGTAATGAGGGCCGCAAAAAAATTGCTCAGTATACCAGATATGGAACAATTGTACTTGCTGTAATTCAGGCAATTGGTATTACACTTTATATTCAGCGTTTTGGTGCTGTTCCTAATGCAACAGTTTTTGATATTGCCCTAATTATTGTAAGTTTAACTGCTGGTACAGCTTTCTTAATGTGGCTGGGTGAGCAGATTACGGATAAAGGAATTGGAAATGGTATTTCAATCATCATTTTCACGTCTATTATTTCCCGTTTTCCATCAGATATGTATAACACATATGAATTACTGCAGGCAGGCACAATTTCAATTTTAAATGTGCTTATTTTTGCTGTGCTGGCTATAATAATTATTGCCGGTATTATTTTTGTTCAGCAGGGAGAAAGAAGAATCCCGGTTCAGTATTCAAAGAGAATTGTGGGCCGCAGAGTTTACGGAGGTAGAAGTACTCATATTCCGATGAAGATCAATCAGGCTGGTGTTATCCCAGTAATCTTCGCTTCTTCTGTACTCTTATTCCCTGGAATTATTGCACAGGTTTTACCTTATGACTGGGCAACAGGTCTGGCAAATGCAATTAGTCCTGGATCTACACTTTATATGGTATTGTATGGTCTGATGATTTTATTCTTTACTTATTTCTATACTGCTATTACCTTTAATCCAGAAGAGGTAGCAGACAATATGAAAAAGTATGGTGGGTTTATTCCTGGAATTCGTCCTGGAAGACCAACTATTAATTATTTAGATAGAGTTTTAATGAGAGTTACACTTGCAGGAGCTATATTCTTAACAATTGTAGCATTACTTCCTTTTGCAATGCAGCCGCTGACTGGTGTAACAATTAGTTTTGGAGGAACATCCTTAATCATTATGGTTGGTGTTGCTTTAAAAACTATGGAACAGATCGAATCCCATCTCCTGATGAGACACTATGAAGGTTTCATGAAATAAAGAGGAGGAAATAAAATGGATATGATTTTACTGGGTTTACCCGGTGTTGGAAAGGGTACTCAGGCTAAAAAATTAGAAGCAAGTTTGGAAATTCCTCATATTGCTACTGGTGATATTTTCAGAAAGGCAATTAAAAATAAAACCCCACTGGGAAAAAAAGCTAAATCATTTATTGATGCCGGCGAATTAGTACCAGATGAAGTAACCATTGGAATTGTTGAAGAACGATTAAAAGAAGGTGACTGTAAAGAGGGATTTATCCTGGATGGATTTCCCCGTACAATTGCACAGGCTGAAGCCTTAGATGAAATCTTAGCAGAGCAGAATAGAGAGCTTGATCTTGCGATTTATCTGCAGGCTGAAATAGATATCTTAGTTGAAAGACTGGCTGGACGCAGAGTATGTGTTGATTGTGGGGCCACCTATCATGTAAAAAATGATCCACCTGAAGTTGAAGGTGTATGTGATAAGTGTGGGGGAGAAGTAATTCAGCGCAGTGATGATGAGGAAGAAACAGTTAAGAAACGAATTGAAGTAAATAAAGAAAAAACTGCTAAGCTTGCAGATTACTATCAAAACAAAGGAATACTGCATGAGGTTAAAAGCACCGGCGGAATTGAAAAGGTGCAGCAGCGACTAATGAAATTAATTGAGGCGAATAAATAATGATTATCTTGAAATCGAGGCGTGAAATTGATATAATGCGTGAAGCAAATCAGATAGTGGCAGAAACACATGCTTATCTGGCAGAAAACATTAAACCTGGTATATCTACTGCAGAACTTGATCAGCTTGCTGATGAATTTATTCGCAGTAAGGGAGCTGTTCCTTCTTTTAAAGGATATCAGGGTTTTCCAGCCTCTATTTGTATTTCAATTAATGAAGAAGTTGTACATGGTATTCCTGCTGATCATCGTTTTTTAGAAGCTGGTGATATAGTAAGTATTGACATTGGAACTTTTTATGAAGGATTTAATGGTGATGCTGCCAGAACACATGCAGTTGGTTCAATTTCGGAAAATGCCAGCAAATTATTGAAGGTAACTGAAGAATCTCTTCTTAAAGGAATTGAAAAAGCAGTTATCGGCAACAGATTATTTGATATTTCACATGCTGTACAGGAATATGTCGAAAATAATGGGTTTTCTGTGGTTCGAGATTATGTTGGTCACGGAATCGGTCGTGATATGCATGAAGATCCACAGATACCTAATTTTGGTCCGGCAGGAAAAGGTCCTAAATTAAAAGAGGGCATGACCCTTGCTATTGAGCCAATGGTGAACATTGGTGGTTATGAAGTCGAGACATTAGAGGATGACTGGACAGTAGTAACAAAAGATAGAAGCCTTTCTGCTCATTTCGAGCATACAATAGCAATAACTAAAGCTGGAGTTGAAATATTAAGTAAACTTTAACTTTTATTGCAGAGCCTGTCGTATCTATGGTATAATATACAGTGCGTGTTAAAAAGAGAGCTTGAAGAAAAGAGTGATATTTTTGGATACTGCTTTTAAAGTTGGCGAAATTGTCAGGTCGACTGCCGGCAGAGATAAAGATACTTATTATTTAGTAATAGATATAGATAATGAGTCAGATCAAAAAATAAAAGTTGTCGATGGTGTAAAGAGGAAATTTAATAATCCAAAATATAAAAATAGCAGACATTTAGAAAGTACAGGTCAGATTGCAGCAGAGTTTTTAAGAGATTTAAAAGATAAGAAACGAGTTCGCAGTGAAGATGTTCGCTTAATTTTAAAGGATTATCTCAGTAAAGAGGAGGTCAAATAATTTATGGCAAAAGAAGATCCTATTGAAGTCCAGGGTACTGTAGTTGAACCCCTGCCAAATGCAATGTTTAGAGTTGAATTGGAAAACGGACATAAAGTTCTGGCACATGTTTCAGGAAAAATGAGGATGAATTTTATACGAATTTTACCTGGTGATAAGGTAACAGTAGAACTTTCTCCCTATGACTTGAGTCGTGGCCGGATAACTTATCGACATAAAGCGAAATAAATTACCACAAGGGGTGATTGTTAATGAAAGTAAGACCATCAGTTAAGCCGATTTGTGATAAATGTAAGGTTATTAGACGCAATGGTAAAGTAATGGTTATTTGTGAAAATCCCAAGCATAAACAGCGTCAGGGATAAAAAATACTGGAGGTGAAATCATGGCTAGAATTGAAGGTGTTGATCTTCCCAGAAATAAAAGGGTAGAGATTGGATTGACATATATTTATGGTATCGGTAGAACTACTTCTCAAAAAATTCTTGAGAGCACAGGAATTGATCCTGATACAAGAATTAAAGATTTAACTGAAGCTGAAATTTCAGATTTAAGAAGTGAAATTGATGAGCACTATATAGTTGAAGGTGAATTAAGAAGAGAAAGAAGAGCTGATATTAAAAGATTAAAGGATATTGGTTGTTACCGTGGTCTTCGTCACCGCAGAGGTTTACCAGTGCGTGGACAGAGAACTAAAACAAATGCTCGTACACGTAAAGGTCCTAAGAAAACTGTTGGTGTAACTAGATCAAAACCAGCTAAGTAAGGAGGGAATATAATTAATGGCTAAAAATAAGAAGAAAAAATCACGTAGAAGAAAAAAGGTTAAACGCAATATAGAAAAAGGTCAGGCACATATTAAATCTACATTTAATAATACAATTATTTCAATTACTGATGAAGAAGGTAAGGTAATTGCCTGGTCAAGTGCTGGAAAAGTTGGTTATAAGGGTTCCAGAAAAAGTACTCCTTTTGCTGCTCAGCTGGCCGCAGAAAATGCTGCTGATGAAGCAAAAGAAATGGGTCTTAAGGAAGTAGAAATTTATGTTAAAGGTCCTGGTTCTGGTAGAGAGTCTGCAATTAGAACTCTACAGTCTGCAGGTTTAAATATTACTTTAATTAAAGATATTACTCCTATTCCACATAATGGATGTAGACCCCCGAAAAGAAGACGTATATAATTATATAATAGAAAGTTGAGGTGTAAAAATGGCAAGATATACAGGTTCAGTTTGTAAATTGTGCAGACGTGAAGGTGAAAAATTATATTTAAAAGGCGCCCGTTGTTATAGTGATAAATGTTCTTTTGATCGCAGACCTTATGTTCCAGGTGAGCATGGTCAGGGACGTCAAAAGGTATCAGAATATGGTTCTCAGTTAAGAGAAAAGCAGAAAGTTAGAAGAATTTATGGAATTATGGAAAATCAGTTCCGTAATTACTTCGAAAAGGCTGAAAATGAAAACGGAGTTACAGGTGAAAACTTCCTCCAGTTATTAGAAAGAAGACTGGATAATATTGTTTACAGAATGGGTTTTGCCAGCTCCCGCAGTGAAGCCAGGCAGTTTGTATTACACGGTCATATTAAAGTGAATGGACGTAAGGTTGACATTCCTTCATATGAAATAGATGTAGACGATGTTATTAGTGTAAAAGATTCCAGCCGCAAGTCCAAGCGTTTTAAAGAGATCTTTGAATATAATGCTGACTTTGCTACACAGGAATGGCTTAATTCTGATCTTGAAAAAGCAGAAGGTACAGTTGTTGCATTACCAGAGAGGGAAGATATCGATTATCCGGTAGAAGAGCACCTGATTGTCGAGTATTATTCACGGTAAATGAATACCCTCAGTCATAAAATTGTTAATTTAAGGAGGGTAAGCTGATAATATGATAGAAATTGAAAAACCACGTGTGGAAAGACTGGAAAGTGATGAAAATTATGGTCGTTATGAAATTTCTCCTTTAGAAAGAGGATATGGAACTACTCTTGGTAATTCTCTGCGTCGTATTTTGCTTTCTTCTTTACCTGGAGCTGCACTTACTTCAGTTAAAGTAGAGGGTGTAAAGCATGAATTTTCAGCTATTCCAGGAGTAGTTGAAGATATGACAGATTTAATTTTGAATCTAAAAGAAGTAGTTGTTAAATATTCAGGAGATGAACAGACAACTATTCGTTTAGAGGCAGAAGGAGAAGGAGAGGTAACTGCTGGAGATTTTATTTCTTCAGGTGATGTACAGGTTGTCAATAAAGATCACCATATTGCCACTCTTGCTGAAGACGGCAGACTTGTTTTAGAGGCTACTGTAGATAAAGGTAGAGGTTATCATACCGCTGAAGAAAATAAAGACTTATTTGATAATAATGTAATTGGTCTAATTCCAATAGATTCTTCTTACAGTCCTATTGAGAGAGCCAATTTTAATATCGAAAATACCAGAGTTGGTCAGGTAACTGACTTTGATCGTCTGGTCCTGGAAGTAAATACAAATGGTAGTATTCATCCTGATGATGCTATCAGTCTTGCTGCAAAAATTATGGTTGAGCATCTTGAACTATTTATCAATTTAACTGATGAAATTGAAGATGTAGAAATCATGGTAGAAGTAGAAGAAGAAGAAAAGGATAAAATCTTAGATACAACAATTGAAGAATTAGAGCTTTCAGTTCGTTCTTCTAATTGTCTGAAGCGAGCCGGGATCAATACAGTTGAAGAATTAGTTGATAAAACTGAAGATGATCTGATGAAGGTTCGTAATCTTGGTAAAAAATCCTTACAGGAAATTAAAGATAAATTAGATGAACTTGATTTAGATTTAAAAGAGAATGAAATTTAAGGAGGGATTTTAGGTGGCTAAGCGTAAATTACAGAAAAGATCTTCCCATCGTCAGGCTATGTTAAGCAACATGGCGACATCATTGTTTCGCGAGGGAAGAATCGAAACTACACTACCTAAGGCAAAAGAATTAAGATCTTATGCTGAGAAGCTTATTACTGCTGCGAAGACTAACAATCTTGCTTCAAGGCGTAAAGTGATGAGCAAAATCAAAGATAAAGAAATAGTTACTAAATTATTTGATGAGATTGCACCTCAGTATTCAGAAAGACCTGGTGGTTATACAAGAATTTTAAAAATGTATCCTCGTCGTGGAGATGCAGCTAAGCAAGCGATTATTGAACTAGTAGAATAATACTGAATGTAGGTGTTAATATGAGCCTGATAGAAATAAATGGGGTAGATTTTCTTTATGAAAATGACGACAGTGATAGACCGGCCCTGCAGAATATTGATCTGCAGATTGAAGCCGGTGATTTTGCTGTTATTATTGGTTCAAATGGTTCAGGCAAATCTACCCTGGCAAAGTTATTAAATGTACTCTTAACTCCTTCCAAAGGAGAGATTTTTGTTGCAGGTTTAAATACTAATAATCGTGATAATACCTGGAAGGTTAGGCAGAAAGTTGGAATGGTTTTTCAAAACCCGGACAATCAACTTGTTGCTTCTATGGTTGAAGATGATGTAGCATTTGGACCTGAAAATTTAGGTATTCCAACCGAAGAGATTCGTCAAAGAGTGGATAAATCTCTTGAAATGGTAGGAATGGCTGGATTCCAAAAATTTGCCCCTCATAAATTATCTGGTGGGCAGAAACAGAGAGTCGCAATTGCCGGGGTTATTGCCATGGAACCTGACTGTATAGTTCTTGACGAACCGACTGCAATGCTTGATCCGCAGGGTAGAAAAGAAGTTATGGAAACAGTACAATATTTAAACAAAGAAAAAGGAATCACTGTTGTCCATATAACTCACTTTATGGAGGAAGCGATAAATGCAGATAAGGTTATTGTTATGAATCAGGGTCAGATTCTACATAAAGGGAGTCCAAAATCCATTTTTAGATTAGTTGAGGAGTTAAAAGATGTTAACTTAGATATACCTGTTGCAGTTGAGGTTGCTGAATATCTGCGTCAGGAAAAGATTAATATTCCTGATATTTTAAGCATAGATGAGTTGGTGGATGCATTATGTTAATTGAATTAAATAATGTTAGCCATATCTATCAGGATGAAAATAATGTTAAAGCATTAAAAGATATTAATTTAGAGATCAGCAAGGGAGAATTTATTGGAATTGTAGGACACACTGGTTCTGGTAAATCTACCTTAGTTCAGCTTTTTAACGGACTGATCATACCAAGTTCTGGAACCGTTAAGGTTAATGGGAAAAATATAACTAATGAAAAAAGCAATTTAAAAGAAACCAGACGTCATGTTGGTTTAGTTTTTCAGTATCCTGAACATCAATTGTTTGAAGAAACAGTTTTTCAGGACATAGCTTTTGGCCCTAAAAACCTTGGTTTAAAAAAAGGTGAAATAGAGAAAAGAGTTAAAGAGGTTATGGACTTAGTCGGTCTTGGTTACGAAGAATTTAAAGACCGTTCTCCATTTAATTTAAGTGGAGGCCAGCAGCGGAAAGTTGCAATCGCTGGAGTTTTAGCTCTAAAGCCTGATGTTTTAGTTCTGGATGAACCCAGTGCTGGACTTGATCCACAGGGTAGAAAACAGCTTGCAGAACTGCTGAAATATCTCTATCAGGAACTTGAAATGACAGTCATCTTAATCTCACACCGGATGGAAGAGATAGCTGAACTTGCAAGTAGAGTTATTGTGATGCATCAGGGAGAAATTGTTATTGATGATACACCAGTGAAAGTTTTTTCTCAGGAACAGGAGCTGCATAAACTTTCTCTTGATCTTCCTCAAATCACAGAAATTCTACACCGTCTGGAAGAAAAAGGATTGAAAGTAAATACAAATTTATTTTCTATATCTGAGGCATCAGCTGAAATAATTAAAGCATTGAGGAGCAAATAATATGCTAAAAGATATAACAATTGGTCAATATATAGCACGCGATTCCATTGTTCATGCTCTGGATGCCCGGATTAAGATAATTATTACAACCATTTTAATAATTGCTTTATTTACTATTGATACATTTAGTGGTTTTGGCTATTTTTCTGCTTTTATTTTGGTAGTTATTTTATTATCCAAAATCTCATTAAAAAAAGTTCTCAAAGGTTTAAAGCCAATACTGATTTTGGTATTATTTACCCTTGTAATTCATGTTTTCTTAACTAAAGGTGGCGAAGTTCTTTGGGCCTGGAAATTTATTTCCATAGAATCTGAAGGAGTATACACCGGTTTTTTTATGGTGAGTAGAATATTTATTTTAATCTTATTCACCTCACTTTTAACATTAACCACTTCTCCTCTGCAGTTAACAGATGGAATTGAATATATCTTATCACCTTTAAAGAGGTTTGGAGTTCCAGCCAGTGAGTTGTCAATGATGATGACAATAGCTCTAAGGTTTATTCCAACTCTACTGGAAGAGGCTGATAAAATTATGAAAGCTCAACAGGCAAGGGGTGCTGATTTCGAATCAGGTAATTTAATTCAGAGAGCTAAAAGTTTAATTCCCTTACTGGTTCCGTTATTTATAAGTGCTTTTAGAAGGGCAGATGATCTTGCACTTGCTATGGAGTCCAGGTGTTATCGGGGTGGAGAAGGCAGAACAAGACTGCACGAGCTGGAGTTTAAGTATTATGATTTTATTGCTTTAATTATAATTATTATTCTGGCAGTTGCTGTATCATTTTATTAGGTGAGATTAAATGAAACAAAATTATAAAATTATAGTCGAATATGATGGAAATAATTATAGTGGCTGGCAGATTCAAAAAAACACCAGTCAGACAATACAGCAGAAGTTAGAAAATGCTCTGACTAGAATTAATAAAAAAAGAGTTAGGATTACTGGTGCAGGAAGGACAGATGCCGGGGTTCATGCGGCTGGTCAGACGGCGAATTTCTTTCTGGATGTAGATATTCCAGCTCATAAAATTCCAATCGCTTTAAATAGCGAATTACCTGCTGATATTATCTGTAAAAAAGCAGAAAAAGTGGATGAAGATTTCCACTCTAGATTTGATGCACGGGGCAAAAAATATAGATATAGAATTTTGAACAGTAATTTTAATTCAGTTTTTGTCCGCAATTTTGTTTATAATGTTTATAAAAAACTTGATATAGAAATTATGCAAAGAGCCGCTAAAGTCTTTGAAGGCTCACATGATTTTGCTGCTTTTTGTGCTGCCGGATCTTCAGCTGAATCAACAGTAAGAGAAATCTATTCTCTGGATCTTTATGCAGCAGATAATGGCGAAATTTGGATTGATGTCATTGGAAATGGTTTTTTATATAATATGATAAGGATTTTAGCCGGTACACTTATTGAAACCGGTCTGGGAAAAAGAACTCTGTCGGAAATGGAATATATTCTGCAGAGTTGTGATCGAAATAATGCTGGTTTTACTGCTCCGGCTCAGGGTTTAACGTTAATCGAAGTGTTTTATGATTAATTTATATCTTTTAACTTGACAAAAGCAGAAGATTGTATTAAAATTATTATGAATTATTCTGTCCAACAACAAGCCCCGTTGAGAATAATTTCATGTAATTATAGAGAGTATTTTAACTAAGGAGGTATAGTTATGTCAACATATATGGCTAAAAATGAAACTGTAGAGCGCGACTGGTATGTAGTTGATGCTGCAGATAAAACTTTAGGAAGACTGGCATCTGAAATTGCTCAGTATATAAGAGGAAAGCACAAGCCAACTTTTACACCTCATGTAGATATGGGAGATTATGTAATTGTGGTTAATGCTGAAAAGGTTAAATTATCAGGTAAGAAGTGGGATGATAAGAAACATTACAGTCACACAAATCATCCAGGTGGTATTAAAGAAGTTACTTATAAAGAACTTCGCGACAAAGACCCAGAATTTATTATTGAAAAAGCTGTTAAGGGTATGTTACCACACAATAAACTTGGTAGAAAAATGTTTAAAAAATTAAAAGTATACAGTGGACCTAATCATCCACATCAGGCTCAACAGCCAGAAAAATTAGAACTTTAATTCTGAAAGGAGGAATTTAATAGATGGCTTCTGAAGTACAATATAGAGGTACAGGTCGTAGAAAGACTTCTACAGCTCGTGTACGCCTGCTGCCTGGAGATGGAAAGTTTTTAGTAAATGACAAAGAAATTGATAACTATTTTAATAGAAAATCTTTAATTAAAGATATTATGTCACCTTTAGAATTAGTTAACGCTGATGGTACATTTGATGTATTAGTAAATGTTAGAGGTGGAGGACTTTCAGGTCAAGCTGGAGCAGTTCGTCATGGAATTGCTAGAGCACTGCTGGAAGTTGATAAGGATTACCGTGGACCACTTAAGAAAGCTGGTTACTTAACCAGAGACTCCCGTATGGTTGAAAGAAAGAAGTACGGCCGCAAAAAAGCGAGAAAAAGTCCACAGTTTTCAAAAAGATAATATTTATTTTTCATTTTATTACAGGCAGAGCTCAGGCTCTGCTTTTTTCTTTTTATAATTGAATTTTTCTATTATTTTAAGTCTGCACAATGAAATATCGCTCCAGTAAAACTTTATAACAATAACTAGGATTCGTAAAATTAATTTAAACAGCTGCCTGAGCTAAGGAACCTCCTGTTCCTAGCTCAGCTCATAGCATCCATGCTCTTCGACTGTTTAAATTAATTTTATTCATCAAGTTATAGATAAGATAAAGTTTTAAGTCACTCATTTAATTGTGCAGACTTAAAATAATTTACTTTGCTTTAATTATAAAAATAGAAAAAGCAGGCCTTCCAGTGTTAACCAGGTTATAATTAATAACTCAAACTTCGCACTTGTAAAAGTGCTTTTGCACCTTGAAATTTCAATATTTTCTAGCAAAAAAATAGCATGAAACCCCCGTTTTTGGTATAATTGAATAGCAACAAACAAAAAACCATAACGGA
>Ga0208153_100098_pt1 | contig 36901 bp, 21 predicted proteins | sample Wag42014_10_18_FD_187331 | JGI IMG/M metagenome (GOLD analysis project Ga0208153, IMG submission 187331) | Deep subsurface shale carbon reservoir microbial communities from Ohio, USA - Utica-2 Time Series 2014_10_18 (SPAdes) (version 2) ... | reverse complement strand
ACTGATATTTGATTATATTGTAAACAAGAAGGATATTAGGGAAGAGGAATTTATAGAAGTAGTCAAGGAAGCTGTAGGAGGAGACAAGATGCCGACATTAGCAGAGAGATGGATTCAACAAGGTGAGGAAAGGGGAGAGCAGAGAGGAATAATATATGGCGAGACTAAAAGACTTCAGCAAACTGTGATAAAACAAATAAGCCTAAAGTATGGCATCACTGACTCCGAGAAAGAGTTTATAAAGTCCGTAACCGATTTAGATAAATTAGACAAGGCTACTGAAGCTATTTTATCTGAGGACAGTAAGGCAAAATTGTTGGATTTATTAAAATGAAACTCTCCGGTATAAAGGCTGGAGTAAAAAAGGTCAGATTAATAGTATCCCTTGGTGCGCGGGTATAAATCACAGGCGTAGTTTGGCAAGAAACTTCGCTGATTCGTTTACCATGTTATAAAATTATTTCCAGTTCTGCAGAAATTGCATGTAAAGAAAAATGCGTAGAGATGCTTCAAGATTATCAATGATTCAAGAAAAAATATCTTTTTGATTAATCATCTTTTTTTTCAAAATAATAATAGTAATTGTCCCCGATTTTTCTTAAATACATATTATAATTATCGTTCTCATTTACTTTTTCAGCCACTTTTATTTTAATATTATTTTTATTATCAATAAAATATCCACCCTTAAAATCAAAGCCATAGGAACAATCTTCCGGTATCTTGCTAACAACTTTTGATGAGTAAGCGTAAATGTCTATCTCTTTAATTTTGCCATCCCAATCATTGAGAAAATATCTTGTTTCAGTCCTGCATAAAGATATATCCGGCTTATTCAGCAAAATTTCTTTTACAAAATGTTTTTCATCTGTGTAGATTGCATTTAAAATATTTTTTTTCAGATAAAGTATACTGTTATCTGTAGTGTGGGCTTTTTCCACATTACCAAGTTTAAAAAACTTATTCTGGCTATAAGAAAATATCTCATCGCCACATTTCAGTGCATTGGATTGAATAAATTGACAACCTTCAGTATCTTCTATCTTATATTCTTGCTTTTTATTCAAACTGATGTCGGAGAGTTCATATTGAGCAATATAGTTGTTCTTGCCTAAATACAGGTAATTGCCATCAGATGTAATAATATTGCTGTTTTCTGGTAAAGGTATCGGATTTGTAAAAGAGCCCACCAATTCACCGTTAATATTTTCAGTCAAAACCAGCGGTACCAGCCTGTTTTGGTTAAGCAAAAAGTATACCTTTCCGTTAAAATAATAAATATTTTCTATTGGAATTTTCAAACCACCGGTTAACGGTCTTTTAGTAGAGCCTACTTTGGATATACTGAACTCGTTACGGTTGTACTGAATAATATACGGAGAAAAAAAAGAAATTTTTGAAAACGCTCTCTTCAGCGAAAAAATTTTACCGCAGTCATTGATTGAATACACTGAAATCTCGTTACTTCCATATGTTAAAATTAACCCATCTGACAGCCGTATGCCTTGAGGCTTATTTTTAATATTTATACTGCTACACAATTTATCATTTGAATACAGAATATCATTTTTTAAAAACACAAAAGTTTCGTTGTCATAGGAAAAATCACTAACATTATCTGAAATAGTCTCGGTAATATACTTTTTTTCGAACACAACCATTCCGTTTAAGATTATTGATGATTCCGGCATTGTTTTTTCAAAATTTTCAGGAATATCTTCCCGGGTATCATTATCCGTTATTTCTTTTAAGTTTATACGCTCTCCAGTTGCAGCATTCATCTCAGGCTGAGGAACTGCACATCCAATCATTAAATAAATTATACTCATAAAAAAACAATATTTCGCAGATAAGATTGTTCTTTTCAAAAAAAACCTCTGTATTTAGTTATGTCGATACATTTTAGTCCACAATAGTATTTAAATCAAACAATGGCCCCATAACTGAAAGTACTATAAATCCTACAACTACACCGATAAAAACAATAAACAACGGTTCAATCAGTGATATAAATGTCGCAGTATATTTCTCGACACGCTTACTGTAAAATTCACCTATTCTGTCCAGAATTTCCGAAAGCTCACCTGATTTTTCCCCCGTTTTTACCGCAGCAACAAATATTTCAGGGAAAATCTTTTTACTTTCTGCAGAGTGTGAAAAGTTTTTCCCCGACTTTATATCCTCTACAACATCTTCGAGGTTAGTCTGTAGAAACTGATTATTGATTGTTTTACTGCCTAAAGCTATAGCTTGTGTCAAAGGCAGACCTTCTGCCAGTAAAAAAGAAATCATATGAGAGACTTTACCTATTAGAGCCTCTTTAAAAAAGTTTATTGAATATATCTTCTTATCAATTTTTAATCGTACATTTTTGTTCTTTTTATAGATGTACTGGAGACTAACAATTATTAAAATCAATGCAAGAACCACAAACATGCCATAATCTTTGATAAAATTACCCATAAATATCATAAACTGTGTTGATGGAGGGATTTCACGGTTCATGGATTTAAAAATATTATTCATTTTGGGAACGACATAACTTAACAGAAAACCGACAACTCCAAGCCCAATAACAAGGACAGTCAACGGGTAAACCACAGCTGACTTCACTTTATCAAAAGCCTTTTTGCGATCTTCTTCATACACAGCTATATCCATAAGGACATCACTGAGCTTACCGACTTTTTCCGAAGCTTCAATAAGCCTTATATGAACTTCATCAAAAAATTTGCTATGTTTGGCCATAGCTTCAGAAAATCTTTTCCCTTCTGAAACACTTGTAGAGATATCCAGAAGAATACTTTTGGGTCTTTGTTTTTTTACGTTATCAGCTACTATCTTCAATGCTTCAACCAAAGGGATACTGCTTTTAATCAGCATAGAAAGCTGAAAAAATATATCAGCTACACTTACAGATTTACCAAAATTGAAAGAAAAATTTATCTTTTTAGCTGATTTCCCCACTTCTGAAATCTCATAGGGGAAAATACCTTTTTGTTTAAGTTCATAAAGAAGGGCAGATTTGGAGGCTGACTCAACTGTGTTTTTTATTTTTTTACCTGATTTGTCTAGTGCTTCATACTGAAATGTCGGCATTAATCTATCCTGGTTGTAGCCAATATTTCCTCAGGTGTTGTTATCCCTTGTTTTACCAAATCCATGCCACTCTGAAACATGGATTGAAAACCGCTTTCTTTCGCAGCTTCTCTTATTTCAAAAGCCGAAGCTTCCCTATTGATCAAACGTCTAATAGCATCGTTGACTTCCAGAAACTCAAAAATAGCCAGTCTTCCTTTATATCCTGTATCAAAGCATTCTTTGCATCCTTTGCCTCTTTTATATTCGGTCAAAACAATTCCTTCTTTTTCCAAAATGGCATGTAGATCCTCATCGATGGCCACAGTTTCCACACAATTGGGGCAATTTTTCCTCACAAGCCGCTGGGCAACAACCAATGTTATTGATGATGATAAAAGAAATGGCTCAATATCCATCTCCACAAGTCTGGCAACAGCTGAAGGGGCATCGTTGGTATGTAGTGTGGAAAGTACGAGGTGACCCGTTAGCGAAGCCTGAACGGCGGTTTTAGCTGTTTCATCATCCCTGATTTCCCCCACCAGAATCACATCAGGGTCCTGACGCAAAAATGAACGAATGGCACTTGCAAAGTTTAACCCAACAGTATTGTTTACTTGTACCTGGGTAATGCCGTCGACATCGTATTCAACGGGATCTTCAATGGTCAGAATATTTCTTTCCTGACGGTTCATTGCCAATAACGCTGCATACAGTGTAGTAGTTTTACCGCTTCCTGTGGGGCCGGTAACAAGAATTATGCCGTTGGGTTTGCTGATATGCTGTTCAAACCTTTTTATCCAATGCTCCGGCATACCTACTGTATTTAGGCTGAGAAGGTTTTTGGATTTTTCAAGTATTCTCAGAACCACCTTTTCCCCGTAAATAGAAGGGATAACAGATACACGCATATCAATGTTTCTATTACCTACTTTTACATTGATTCGCCCATCCTGTGGCCTCCTGCCTTCAGCCACATCAAGCATCGCCATTACTTTTATCCTCGCTACTACCGCTTCATGAAGGGATTTAGGATAACGTTTGAATGTTCTCAGTTTACCGTCAATCCTGAAACGAGCCAAAAAAGAGTTTGCCCGTGTTTCAAAGTGTATATCACTTGCACCCGCTTTAACGGCACTAATAATTATCTGATTGACAAGTTTAATAACAGGAGCATCTTCATAGGAAGCTGACAGAATATCACTTACATCCTCAAAATCATCTTCATTCTCGTCAAAGTCCTCAGATGATTCCTCAAAGATATCCTCCAGCTTTTCCAATATAAAGCTCTGATCTGTTTCTCTGAAATCCGCATTTAACTCCAAAGCATTTGCCAGCAAAAAAGCTTTTTTGAAGCCATCATCGTCACAATAATATACGGCTACTGATTCATCATTTTCCATTATAGGAATAAAGTTACTTCTATCCGGAAATTTAAGATAATAGTCTTTAATTTTGTCAAAAGTGCTCATTAATATTCTTTCCTCAAGTTTTCACGAGTTTTGTTGTCAAATTCCATGTATTTTTCAGTTTTTTCATCTGTCAGGGATTTTGCATCTTCCTGAGTATTAATTATCTTGGCTGTTATAAAAACCATCATATTTGTCTTTTGATTTGACTTTGATTTGGATTTAAACAACCACCCAATAAGCGGCAGTTTAGAAAGGCCCGGTACTGCTGAATTTGACTCATCGGAGTCATCTCTTATCAAACCACTGATTACAAGTTTGCTGTTATTTCTAAGCTTGACAGTTGTGCTGGTATTTCTTGTAAGCGTAATTGGAGCCGGAGCATCTATTCCAGCGTTGGAAGTTACTTGTTTAACCTCCTGCTCAATATCCAGTGTTATCATATCATTGCTGGAGATATGAGGTTGTATTGTAAGTCTTACACCGACATCCCTGTAGTCATAGCTTTGGACGGGATTGTTATTAGAATCAAATTTGGTACTTGTCATAAAAGGTCTGTTTTCACCCACAAAAATTTCCGCTTCCTGGTTGTCCAGCGTTAGAATCTGAGGGTTGGAAAGTATATTAATCCCGTTGGCTGTCCTTATAAAATTCACAAGAGCTGTCAGTGTAGGAAAGCTGGTACCCTCATAAGTAATAACATCACCTAAAACCCCGGCGTTAAAACCACCAGGCAATGCGGAAAAATTTGGCGAATCACCTTCCAGTACAGGCGCCATAAGACTTTGGGCTGCACCACTATTTAAGTATCCAACAGAGCCGGCAAAGTTATCACTTCCGCCACCAGCAAGCCATTCAACACCAAATTCTCCCCCTTTTTCCAGAGTAGTCTCCATAATAAGAGCTTCCACATAAACCTGCTTTCTGGGAATATCCAGTTTTTCAATAAGATCTTCAAGCTTCGAATAGAGTTCATTGTTACCCACGGCTATTATAGAATTGGTAGCCATATCAGAAGCAACGTTAGACTCTACATTCTTTGCGTTTTTGGGATCTTCAATTGAACCGAGGAGTTTGTTTAAAACAGTTTCAACATCCTCTGCCACTGCATTTTTAAGATAAAAGACTTTAGGGGAGCTAGCCGGCTGCACATCTGAAGAATCCAGCTTCTCAACTATATAATCAATCTTCTCTAATTCATGTCTTGTGGCTGCAATAATCAGAGTATTGGACATATCGTCAGCTATAATCACAGGATCCATTGCCACCATAGATTGTGCCTTCAGTTGATTGAAAAAATCTTTAATGCGATCCATTAAATTTTTTGCAGTGGTATTTTTCACTCTTATGGATTTAAGTTCCATGTTACCAGCAATGTTTTCCAGCGAATTCACAACACTTATCACTTTATTAACCCTGTCAGAAGAGTCTCTGATAACCAGAGCATTAATACCTTTTACCGGTTGAATATGCCCCAGTCGGGATTTTAACCTGGCCACTGAGCTGGCAACCTGTGTAAGATCAATACCTTCCACCGTAATGACAGCTGTCACAAAATCCTTTGATGTTTTATCCACATTGTCGACAAACTCATCAGGATAATCCTGTAAATCCCTTTCCTGCAATATCTGTATATAGTCATCCTTGTTTACTGCATATAGGTTATTCATATTCAAAACAGTGTAAAATATTTCCATCAAATCATCTTTATTCATTCTGGCCTTTGAGTCTATTGAAACATTACCTTTGAGCATTCTTTCATCGTATACTATTGTTTTACCTGTAAATTCCCCAACAAACTGAACAAAGTCTTTTAAAGCAACATTTTTCAGATTGACATCTATTTGTGCAGCGGCAACGCTGCTTAACATTAAAAAAATAAAAAGCGTAATTAAAAGATTGCTGATTTTTCCCATCATATCCTCCAAAATACCAGGTATTATTAAATAAATGTAATACAATTTATGATTTCACTTCCACAAAAAGAGTTTTCCTTTCTCCATTCCTGAGAATATCTATCTTAGCCGCTGTTAAATCATCTATTTTGCTAAACAATTCCAGCATTTTGTTAGGTGAATCCAGTGTCTCACCATTAATCTGCACCAAAATATCCCCTTGCCTGATTCCCACCTGTTTTAAAGGAGATGAATCGGCAAGTCTGCTTACTCTGTAACCGACAAAATTGCCGTTATTATAATGTGGAGAAATAAAAACTGTCCTCAGTATACTGTTCATATCCTGAAGCTTGGTAGTCAGGTATTGCTTGCTGATTTGATAGTGAAGATTATCTTTGTTTGCGTTGTTTTTTTCTCCACTCTGATTTTGAGCTCCGGAGACACCAGCGATATTTTCTTCCGGAAAAGTAAGGCTGTAAATATCACCCTCATATTTAACGTTAACACTGTCAGGGAAAACATCCATCAATTCAAGCTCATCATTCGGTATCCCTTTTCGCAGAATAACAACATCACCCTTAAACTTGATTATAGCCAAAAAAACATCATCTCCAACCAAAACTCCCAGAAGTTTCCCTTCGAACTCTTCTTCAGTTTTTGTGGCACCGCTGCCTGCTGAAGGCCTATTCGAAGAGTTAGCAGAAACACTATTATTTTTAGTGTTATTCCCAGCCAAAGTATCAGCACCTGCACGTTTACCAGAAACAACTTCAAGATCGAAAATATTTTTACTAAGAACCATTTCCTTATCAAATAACTCTTTGGACATTTCAGCTTTTGTAACTAAATCCGCAGTTGTTTTAATGGGCTCAGGATTAAACTTATAACCTATATACCCATTAACAAACACAGAAAACCCAAAAGATAGTAAAGCTGAATAAATAATTACATTATATTTTGTGTTTAGCATGAGCGGATATTAGCACAAATTTATTTCAAATCAAATAATAAAAACACTTAAATTATAAATTCCGTGTAAAAATATTGGAAAAAATAAATTATGGTACCGGTCATATACTATGCCAAAAATCAGTGATGGAAAAAACACCAAAAAAGCATGTAACAGACTAAAATAAAACAGATGTGCCATTGAAAATAAAAGTGAAGTTACTATGTTCTGCAAAGATATGAAAGATTTTGTTGACAAAACGTTTTTGATATTGTCAATGCTTTTGAAAGTCGTAATTTTACCTTTTAAATAATTTTGTATACCTCCCCTGAAAATAGTCTCTTCTAAAACCGGTACCAAAATTATGTAGAAGATAACCTCATCAAAAATAAAAGAAAATTCTCTATCCATAAGAAGTAATTTGAAAAGGTGAAAAATTATCCCGGCAATCAGAAAAAAAATAAAAAGACAATATTTCTTCATAAAGAGTTCCATTTGATATCATTTTATAACTTTTAAACAAGAAAAGCAATCTCCTACTTACTGGAGTTAACTTATTTTTCGCAATAAGCGTATTTTTTCAATGTAATTTGCGCACATTTTGCAGCCAAAACTCAAAGCTACTGCCGCCTACCCCCTCTTAATCTCCCCCAAGCTTTTGTTCAACGTTCAATGTTCAAAGTTCTTCGTTTATCAATTATATCTGTTCAATCTACTTATCCAAAGTACCTTATTCTAAGATAGGAGGGGATGGAGATGGTATGAAAATAAAAGTATTCAATGTGACATTGAAAATGTTCTCATATTCATATATATTTGCAACATAAGGATAAAGGGGGTGTTATTATGGAGAAGCTTTATAAAACACTTATAAACGGAAAATGGATGGAAAGCGAAGAATCTGTTGCTGTAATTGATAAGTTCTCAGGTGAAGTTTTTGCCAGAGTTCCCAAATGCAATGCAAATATGGTAAATGAGGCAATAAAGGCAGCAAAATCTGCTTTTAATGATTTTAAAAAATATCCGGCACACAAACGTGCGGAGATATTGGAAAAAACCTATTATAAAATACTGGAAAGGCAGGAAGAAATCGCAAAAATTATATGCAAAGAAGCTGGTAAAGCATGGAAATATTCCATAAATGAAGTACTCAGAGGTGCCGAAACCTTTAAATTTGCATCAGAAGAGGCAAAACGCATTCACGGGGAAACAGTCCCTCTGGATGCCAGCAAATTCGGGGAAAATCGCAAAGGATATTTTATCCGGGAACCAATTGGTGTTGTGGGTGCGATAACACCATTTAACTTCCCTCTTAATCTTGTCGGGCATAAAGTCGCTCCTGCAATAGCCGCCGGAAACACTGTTGTTCTTAAGCCGGCCTCCACCACACCGGTGACAGCTATAGTTTTGGCAGAAATTCTGGAGGAAAGCGGGCTGCCGGAAGGGGTCTTTAATGTAGTAATAGGATCAGGCTCTGTTGTGGGAGATATGATTGTGTCACATCCTGACTGCAAAAAGATAAGCTTTACCGGTTCTCCTGAAGTAGGCAATAGCATAACAAAGAAAGCCGGAATAAAAAAAGTAACCCTTGAGCTAGGTAACAATTCAGCCACTATCATAGATGAAGATGCCAACCTGAAAAAAGCAGCAGCAAAGTGTGCATCCAGTGCCTTTGCTAATTCCGGGCAGGTTTGTATTTCTCTGCAAAGGATATATGTTCATAAAAATGTCCTGAATGAGTTCAAGGAGCATTTTTTGCAGGAAGTGAAAAAGCTTAAATTCGGCAATCCCCTGGAAAAGGACTGTGATGTGGGACCGATGATTGACGAAAAAGAAGCAGAAAGGGCGGAATCATGGATCAATGAAGCGGTCAATCAGGGAGCAAAAATTATCTTAGGCGGAAAAAGAGACGGCAGAATGCTGGAGCCCACCGTTTTATCAGATGTTACTGATGAAATGAAAGTAATGTGCATGGAAATATTCGCCCCTGTTGTTTCTGTAGTCGAATTTGATGATTTTTATGAAGTTGTGAAAAAGGTGGAAAATTCCGAATATGGACTTCAGGCTGGCATATATACAAACAATATCAATAAAGCATATTACGCTGTGGACAATATTAACGTGGGTGGCGTTATGATAAATGATACTTCCATATTCCGGGTGGATCATATGCCTTACGGAGGAAATAAAATGAGCGGTATCGGAAGAGAAGGTGTTAAGTTTGCAATTGAAGATATGACTAATATAAAAATGATTATGTTTAACTTAAACTAAATTATGTGTTTTATTGTTTTCAGTTATAAGCAGCATAGCAGGTACAAGCTCATATTTTGTGCCAACCGTGATGAATTTTACAACAGAGAAACTGTAAAAATGCATTTCTGGCCTGAAAACAATTCTGTCCTTGCAGGAAAAGATATTCAGGGCGGCGGCACCTGGATGGGAATTACAAAACAAGGAAAGCTGGCCGCTCTTACTAACTTCAGAGAACAGATATCAGCATCTCCCACCAAGCCTTCAAGAGGACAGATTGTAAAAAAATTTTTAGAACAGGAAAACGGAGTCAAAAAATTTACAGACTATCTGAAAAAAACAAAAAATCATTATGAAGGTTACAACTTAATTTTTGGAACCATTGATAAATTATATTATTTTAGCAATAGATCAAACGGGACACTTCCTATATCTCCCGGCTTATATGGCCTGAGCAATGCAACATTGGATACCCCCTGGCCTAAAATAAACAGAGGCAAACACCTTCTGAAAAAAGTAATCACAAACCCTGATTTTCCCGTCAAAGATCTTTTCGGCATACTATCTGATAGTCAAAAAGTAGATTATGATATGCTGCCAGATACAGGTATTTCACCAGCTTATGAAAAAGAGCTGTCTCCTGTTTTTGTAAATATGGCAAAATATGGCACAAGATCCTCAACAGTAATACTTGTGGATTATGAGAACAATGCCTTTGTATATGAGCAAAGATATGACAATAACGCCAGAATAACCGGCAATTCCACATTCAGTTTCAAAATTACATCTTTTTAAATCCCAAAATAATAATTAGAGACCTTTGCGCAATAACTTTACTATCACTCTGAACTTGGTTCATGGTCTCGTAACTTGTTGATATTCATAGATCCCGAAACAAGTGGTTACCTGCGGTAAATTTATTCGCCTTCAGGCGAATGCTATGGGATGACCATTTATTGTTGTGCAAAATTGATTAAAAGGATTGGCAGAAAACACTGAAAATCAAACAAAAAAAGTTTTTGTTGACTTTTACCTTATTTTATTAAAAAATAGTGAAGAATGTTTAGATATTTTAAGGAAAAATAGCTTGTTTCAGGAGGAATATTTATGGAAAACAAAACAAAAAAAACTATCGAGGAAATTTATCAACAAGTTGTAGAAAGAAATCCCGGTGAAAATGAATTTCATCAGGCTGTAAGAGAAGTACTGGATTCCCTTGGGCCTGTAATAGAAAAATATCCGGAATACGCTGACCACAAAATCATAGAAAGAATCTGTGAGCCTGAGAGACAAATTATTTTCAGGGTACCGTGGGAGGATGACAGGGGAGAAATTCATATAAACAGAGGCTTCAGGGTAGAGTTTAATAGTGCATTGGGACCTTACAAGGGAGGGTTGAGATTCCATGAATCTGTTTATCTTGGTGTAATTAAGTTTCTCGGTTTTGAACAAATCTTCAAAAATGCCCTCACCGGTCTGCCTATAGGTGGAGGTAAAGGCGGATCTGACTTTAATCCAAAAGGTAAGTCTGACAGTGAAGTAATGCGATTCTGCCAAAGTTTCATGACCGAGCTTTCCAGACATATAGGAGAAAAAACCGATGTGCCTGCTGGAGATATTGGTGTGGGGAGCAGAGAAATAGGGTATCTTTTCGGGCAATATAAAAGAATGTCAAATGTGTATGAATCCGGCGTTCTTACGGGTAAAGGATTGTCATGGGGTGGTTCCAAAGTCAGGAAAGAAGCAACCGGTTATGGAGTAGTTTATTTTGTGGATGAAATGCTGAAAGCCAGAAATGACAGTCTTGAAGGTAAGACATGCGTAGTTTCCGGCTCAGGTAATGTTGCAATATACACAGTTGAAAAAATCAAACTATTGGGTGGAAAGGTTATTGCCATGTCCGATTCCAACGGCGTAATCAGACACGATAAAGGTATTGACCTAGATCTGGTGCAACAACTTAAAGAAGTGGAAAGAAGGCGTATAAGGGACTATTGCACATATCACAAAGATGCTGAATTTATTCCCAATGGCAATATCTGGGACATACCCTGCCAGGTTGCAATACCTGCAGCTACAGAAAACGAACTTAACGGCAAAGATGCTGAAACTCTGGTCAAAAACGGATGTATTGCGGTTAGCGAGGGAGCCAATATGCCTACTACGCCGGATGGTATAAAGGTTTTTCAGGATGCAAAAATTGCTTATGGTCCTGGGAAAGCTGCAAATGCAGGCGGCGTTGCGACTTCAGCTTTGGAGATGCAGCAAAATGCCAGCAGAGACTCATGGTCTTTCGATTATACGGAAAAAAGACTACATGAAATAATGATAAACATTCACAGGGACTCTCTGGAAGCAGCAGAGGAATTTGGTGTTCCTGGTGATTATGTTACAGGTGCAAACATTGCAGGTTTCAGAAAAGTTGCTGATGCAATGATTGCTCTGGGACTAATTTAAAGAAATTATTGAGCATTTTAGCTATATAGTATATACTTCGTGGGGTTGTTAGTTACAACAACCCCTTTTTTTATATTTTGAAAAAGTTTTAAGGAGTATATTTTGATGGATAACAGGGCAGTAAGCTCCGGGATACCCGGTTTCGATTCCATACTGAACAAACTTACCAAAGGGGACAATGTTGTATGGCTTTCGCCATCTATAAGTGAATATATGTATTTTGTTACACCGTTTGTAAGACAGGCAATAAATGATAAAAGGGAAATCGTATATTTTAGATTTGCTTCACATGAAAGTCTTATTACCGATGAATTATCATCCAATGTCGAGCAGTATAATCTGGAAGCCTGCGCAGGTTTCGAATCCTTCACCAAAGAGGTGTATTCAATAATTGAGAAAAGAGGAAGAGGTGTATTTTATGTTTTTGACTCGTTATCTGACCTTCTCTACGAATGGGTGACAGACGCTGCAATTTCCAATTTTTTTATGGTAATATGCCCTTTACTGTATGAACTTGAAACTGTCGCTTACTTTACAATTCTGAAGCATTATCACTCTTTTAGCACCATCTCAAAAATCAGGAAGACCACCCAGATACTTGTGGAAATTTTTAACAGGGAAGGCACCTTGTATGTCCATCCTCATAAAGTTTTTATGAAAAACAGCCCCACAATGTTTTTACCCCACGAGTGCAAAGATGAAAACAATTTCATCCCCATAGATAATAGTTACCAGGCAACAAAGCTTTCCACATCACTTAGCGCTGTCAATAAAAACCTTTTAAACAAGAATCTTGATTCATGGGACAGACTTTTCATGGATGCTGAAAAAATCCACGATTCCGGAGCCTACAATAAAGACAGTATAATTCTGAAACGTATTACAAAAGCCCTCATGGGAAGGGATCAAAAAATTCTCTCCCTTGTCAGGAAACATTTTACCATAATGGATCTTCTGGAAATAAAAAACCGAATGATAGGTACGGGATTTATTGGTGGGAAAGCTGTGGGGATGTTGCTGGCAAGAAAAATTCTTCATAACACTAACAAGGACAAATGGGAAAAACTTTTGGAACCCCATGATTCTTTCTATATCGGCTCGGATATTTTTTACACATTTATTATTTTTAACGGCTGGTGGGATATATTCATGGAGCAAAAAACAGATGAAGGGTATTTCAAAGCTGGCAGGAAACTGGAAAAATTAATCATGAAAGGCGACTTCCCTGAAGATGTGAAGGATGAATTTCATGAAATGCTGGATCATTTCGGACAGTACCCTTTTATCGTAAGATCAAGCAGCCTGCTGGAAGATGGTTTCGGAAACGCTTTTGCCGGGAAATATGAAAGCTTCTTTTGCCCTATCCAGGGAACCCGTGATGAAAGATTCGAAGATTTTATTCATTCTCTTAAAAGAATATATGCCAGTGCGATGAGTGAAGATGCTCTCAGTTACCGCCTGGAAAGAGGCCTGAAAGATGTTGATGAGGTTATGGCACTGTTAGTACAGCGTGTATCCGGAAGTTATCACGGTTATTACTATTATCCGCATGTTGCCGGTGTTGGTTTGTCATATAATACTTACGTATGGAGTAATGAAATCGATCCTGATGCAGGTATGCTGCGAATTGTTATGGGGCTGGGCACAAGAGCGGTAAACAGGGTAGATGGTGATTATCCAAGGATTGTGCCATTGAACAACCCCCTTTTGGTACCGCTATCTGACAGCGAAAATATAAGAAAATTTTCCCAAAAAGACTTGGATGTTCTGGATGTCAGAAGTAGTGGAAAGCATATTGTTTCTTTTTACAGCCTTGATAAATCGAATATACCTTTCGATTTAAATTGGATTGCGATAAGAGATAACCTCATGATGAGAAGACTGAGAGAATCCGGCAGAAAGGTAAAAGATTTGTGGATATTAACTTTTGAAAATCTTCTGAAAAGTGAATTCCCTAAAATTATGTCCGATATGTTAAATACAATCGAAGAAGAGTACGGTTGCCCTGTGGATACGGAATTTACTGTAAATTTTCTCAGCAGTGATTCTTTTGTTATTAACCTTGTACAGTGCAGACCGTTACAGGCCAACACAAGCAGTGAATCAAAATTTAATATAAAACCATCTTCAGACGATAAAATACTTATAAAATCTGAAGGCAATTTTATGGGTGGCAACATCTGCAACTATATCAGAAGAATTATCTACATTGATCCTGAAGAGTATTCTTATCTTAGTTTAAGCAATAAACATGAAGTGGCAAGAAAAATAGGTGAAATAAATAAGCAAATGCGTGGTGAGAAAAATTTTTATACTCTCCTGCTGGGGCCCGGAAGATGGGGGACAGCATCTCCTGAGCTCGGTGTACCGGTAAGTTTTTCTGATATCAACAATATGTTCGGAATTGGTGAAATTGAATATGAGGCCGGCGGCCTTATGCCGGAACTTTCATTCGGTACACATTTTTTCCAGGACATAGTGGAGTCAAACATTTTTTATCTGGCAATTTTTGCCAAAAAAGGCAACGGTTTTATAGATTTTGATTTTTTTGAGAAATCAGACTCACTCACAGAAGATTTAATAGACGTAAACAGCGATATTAAAAATGCTATAAAAGTTTTTGATTTCCCTAAAAAAGAGCTATTTTTAACTTCAGATATAAAAACACAAAAGTTGTATCTGTTTATGAAAAAGGAACCGTAATAACAACCTAAATGGTTAGAAATAGTATAAAAATAAGCTTTGGATTGTACCAAAAATAAAACCTAAAACAAACCCCAGCAGGTTAATCCATCTGAATTGATCTTTCATAAAAGCAAAAAGCAATGACTCCAGTTGATTCAGATCCAGAGCATTCACCTTTTCTTCTACAATGCTTGTAATGTTAATAGTGCTCAGAACGTTAACTATATGCTTGTCAAGGATTTCATTGATTTTCAAAAGTACTGTGTTTTTTATTTCATCAAAGGTGGATTCGGGAATTTTATCATATATATTATTTATATTTATACCTTTAAGAATGGAGGTGACCCCCTCTGTTAGAGCATCCGAGCTTGTTTTGCTCTGTGTTAGGATAGAGCGTATATCAATATTTTCTGTCAATAACTCGTAAGGATCAATGCCCGCTGTCTTTAAAATACCACCGAATGTAAAGCCGGAATATTTCCGGTAACTGCCAATAAGATAAGACTCCACTTTGTTGATAAGAGATTCAGACTTAAGGTAATCTTTCATCCATGAGCTGAAGTCGAGACGAATTTTATAAAATGTTTTCAGGCCGATTATTTCAATTATTTCATAAAAAGGTTTTTCCAAAAACTGATCTATATACCCATCAACAGACTTTTCCAGTTTTTTTATAATATCTTCATTTTCACTAATGGCATTGATGACCTGGGGCAGTTCGTTGTTGACTATATCGGTGATAACATCTTCATTAAGAAAAACGTTCAGCATCCCCAGCTTCAGTTGGTCAAAAAAACCGCTTCCAAAGTAATTATTTTTCAGATTTATTAGTTTTTCTATTAAGATTTTCTTGGTTTTATCATCATTCAATGTCTTGGTTAAAACTTCAATACCTTTTACAGTAATCTTTTCCGATATCTCGTTTTTTTTAGCTAAGAGCTCTTCTGGTAAAACATCCTTAAGACAATTTCCCGAATAAAGAATATTATTAATCTTTGCAAACACTTCATCGGTAAGTATTTCCTGCCAGTTTCCTCTGCTCATTATTTTTTTTACAAAATAACTTATTTTACTTTCCATACCATCCACTTCAGATATGGATTTCAGAAGAAAACTGTCCAGAATCTCCTGGGATATTTTCCTGAGCAGATTATTGATAACGTTAACAGCCTGGTCATTGTGAGCGGTATTTTTGATAACGGATGCAATAACATCATCCATATCCAATCCGAAGTTGCTGAGGATAAAGTAAGCAGAACCGTAATCCTTTTTAAGGAAGTTCTTTATCTCTTTCTCTGTGGTATTGCTTAATAAATTTTGAAAATTTTCACTTTGTATAGCTGATTTTATGTCATTTTCCCTGATCAACTCTTTTCCCACAAGAGTGGCTACTTCTCCGGCTATCTTTTTTCTGTTTCTTGGGATAACACCTTGCCAACCCAGAGAAAACCAGCGCTTTTTATACGGTCTGAAAAGCATTTTGATGGCAAGATAGTTGGTAAAGTAACCAACAAAACCGGTCATTAAAGGTATGGTAATTAAACTAATGATTTGAGGCTGCAATTACAATTCCTTCCCTGACACCAAAGTCGCTTATTATCAGATTATCTGTGTTAAGTTTAGCCATTACGGTCATTACTATAATAATTCCGGGAATAATCGAGTCTTCCCTGCCTTTTTCAAGTCCTTTGATTTTTTGTCTCTCTGTCATATTCATTTTTATAATCTTTTCAAAAATAGCTTTAATCTTTGATATATGCAGCTTATGCCCGTTTGTTTTTCGGTAATCGTAATGTTCAAGTTCCAGGTCAATTGCGGCTAAAGTAGTGGCTGTTCCCGCGGTAGCTATAACTTTATCAGGATGTATTGCACTAAAATTAATTTTCTCCAATTTTTTTTCTATATTTTTTTTCACTTTTCTAACCAATTCGTTATCAACAGCGTGGCTAAAATCAAACATATTGCAAAATTTTACTACACCAAGGTCAAGACTTTCGGTAAAAACAATATCTCCGTTTTTTGAAGATATAAACTCTGTAGAACCACCGCCGATATCAAAAATTAAGCTGTTACAACTTTTTATATCTATAACAGAATTAACACCTTTAAAGGTAAGTTCCGCTTCGAGTTCACCATTTATTATATTTATTTCAATATTATTTTCAGCAAGTTTGGCTAAAAACTGCCCTGAGTTTGAAGCTTCTCTTACTGCACTTGTCGCAGCAAAAAAATAGTTTTTGACATTGTATTTTTTTATGATTTTGAAAAACTCAATCAAAACATTCACTGATTTGTCAATATTTTCAGTTTTAAGTTTACTTGTTTGGGACAAACCCTCTGCAAGTCGGGTAATAACGCGTTTTTCACAGACTATATTTGAAATTTTATCGTCAACAACTTCAGCTATTAACAACCTAAAACTATTACTTCCAACATCTACCCCTGCAGTTATCATTACGCAGTTCCCTCAATAACCTGTGCTATATTAAACGTATGGTCTCCTGCCTTCTCAAGATTATTCAAAATATCCACATATACTATGCCTGCATCCACATTACATCTGCCGTCATTCAACCTTGCCATATGGTTATTTTTGAATTTTCGTTTAAATCTGTCGATGGCATCCTCATCTTCAGTATTCACTTTTTTAGGAAGACCTCCTTTATTGTACTCATAAAGTATGTAGTTTGCAAATCTTATTGTCACATCAAAAATCTGCTCCATTTCATCCAATGCTTCTTTGGAAAAATGAATCTTATTATCTATTATTCTTTCTGTAAATTTGGCGATATTTTCAGCATGATCAGCTATTTTTTCAATGTCGTGTAGTACATGAAAAATATTGTTAACAACTCTGGAATTTTCCTCGCTAAGAGATTTTTGAAACAGCTTTACTAAAAAATCGGTAATATCCTTTTCCAAAAGATCCACAGTATCCTCTTTTTTATAAATTTCCTGGATTAGTTTAACATCCCTTTTGAAAAAAGCTTTTTTGGATAACTCCAGCATTTCAACAGAAATATCGGACATTCTCTGGACTTCCTTGCGTGCCTGAACAACAGCAAGCTCAGGTGTTTCTATAAGCCTTTCATCTATATATTGAAACCTGGGAACTGCCTCATCTTTATCTTTAATAATCCATTTGCAAATAGTTGCCAGTGTACCCAACATGGGAAGAAAAATAATTGTATTGATTATATTAAACATCGTGTGCAAATTAGCAATATGTCTTGCTATGTAGGGATTATCCCCTGAAGGTAAGACCATATTTGCAGCTCCGGGAGTAATGGAATCTATAAAAAAAACAAAAGGTTTTAGCAAAATAAGCATATAAGCAACACCGATGACATTAAATATAAAATGTCCCAAAGCTGCTCTGCGGGCATTCGAGCTTGCTCCTATGGCAGCTATATTTGCAGTAATAGTTGTGCCGATATTTTCACCAAGTACAAGTGCACTGGCGCCATAAAAGTCTATAAGCCCTGTTGATGCCAGTGCAATAGTAATTCCCATTGTAGCACTGCTACTCTGCACAATCATTGTTATAACTGCACCTGCAATTATCGCTAAAACAGGGTTGGATGAAAACATGACAAAAGCATCTTTAAAAAACTCGCTATCCCTCAATGGCACAAAGCCGTCTTTCATCGTTGAAAGCCCAAGAAAAAGCAAACCAAAACCTATCAAAACTTCCCCGTAATAATTGTATTTTTTCTTGGAGCTAAATAGTCTCATAAAAACACCGATGCCAATTGCCGGTAATGCGAGTTTTGCTATTTTAAAAGCAATCAGCTGGGCAGTGATGGTAGTTCCTATGTTAGCCCCCAGCACAACACTCAGAGACTGAGTAATATTCATCAGTCCCGCATTGACAAATCCCACTACCATAACAGTTGTTGCTGAACTGCTTTGAATTATGGAGGTTACCATTATCCCCACAAGGGTACCTATAAAACGATTAGCCGTAAGTTTTTCAAGAATCTTTTTGAGACTGTTTCCGGCAGACTTTTGCAGTCCATCGGACATCATACGCATTCCAAACAGAAACAACCCCAAACCGCCGACAAGACCGTAAATTAAAGACAACCAATCAACTGATTCCATATGCAGCTCCTTGAAAATTATAAAAAAACTTAATCGATTTTGGACATATTTTAATCCTTATTCGTTTGAATCCTGCATGTGTAAGCGTTTTGTATATTATGAGAGTATAGAGGGCAGAGTCTGGAAAAAAAGATAATGACAGGGTAAAAGAATAAGCGCTCCTACAGAAATTTTCACTGAGCATATAAAATATCAAATTATATCCTGTTATTTTTTCCAACTCAGTAATAAAAAATTTAAAAAAATTTTACAAGTTTTTTATTTATTTTTTACATTTTTTATTTGATTATAATGACTGATAAAATATTTCCAGAAGCTTAATTACAAAAATCAAGAAAATGTAGTCCCTCTTACTTTCCCCCAAGTTTTCGTTCAATGTTCAATGTTCAAAGTTTTTCGTTTATCGAGACCTTTGCACAACTCTATTTAGTCATGCTGAATTTATTTCAGTATCTAATTATATCAGTAAGTTATGAGACCCTGAAACAAGTTCAGGGTGACAATTATGGAATTATGCAAAGGTCTCTTATCAATTATATCTGTTCAATCTACTTATCCAAAATACCTTATTCTAAGATAGGAGGGGATGGAGATGGCATGAAAGTAGTTGTTTGAATAGAGATTCCTCGGTTCCACTCCGTTTTTCGTAATGACGTCGTTTGCCCGTCATTATATATCACTCATTACTTTTGATTTTTTCAGCACCAGCGGAAACAGGTATAATTTTGCAAAATTCATCGAATATTTTTTCCGGATCATTTTTATATAATTCCGCAAAAACAGACAGTTTGCCATTATATTGCTTATCAATTTTAATCTTTGTAAACACAGATAAAAAATCATCAATTTCTTTTTTTAGCAAATTTTTATCTGAATCTGTCAAATAATCTATTTTTCTTACACCCACACCTAACTGAGAGTCGGTGACTTTGCCCCTTATATATGCTGCTCCAGCAGTCATACCGCTGCAGATATAATAGCCCATAGGGTTTTCCATATTTACAACGTTAAGCACAATTCCCACACCCCCCTGAGCATACTCCATGAAATAATCACCCATTCCACGTTCTGTTCCCAAGCCAAAAATAGCTATAGGTGGTTTTCTGTCATTAAGTTTATTCTCCTGTGAGCGTATAAACTTGTGCCATCCCATTCTATTCAAAGAAGCTTTTCTTTTCTGATAATTTAAGAGAAGGTCTTCAATTATCTGTTTATTTGTATACTTAGCATATTTTTCCAGGTTGATTTTAGCCCATTCCCGCGGAATTCCGGCTTTCATAAGAAGAAGGTTTCTAACACCACCGCTTTTGGCCACTCTGAACGTTCCACTTACAGCATATGCAGCAAACAGATCACTGACATGCCCCGCAATATTCATCTCAGTGGGATTGGAAGTATTAGCCACGCCCACCTGAGCATTAGCCGGTACATTGAATTTCCCCATTTTAGCAGGGACCACATTAACTGTCATATTTCTTACAAATGCAAATGAATGATTACCAACAAGCCCTTCAACATTTATTTCTTCAGCATTAACTCCGGTACCAATAATTCTTTGTCCAATAACATTTTTTAAAGTGAATTTTTTTACGCCTTTTTTAACAGCATCTTTCATCAAGACGTTCAGACTTCTGCTGTCTATTTTATCTGCATCTACGTCAATGATCAGACTATCACCGTTAATATTTGCAAGTGTTGAAGAAAAGAAATCTTTATTCTCAAATCTAATATCTTTACTTGTTTTAAAAATTTTGTGGAAACGTTCCTTTACCGCAACTTCCTCCACCTGTTTTTCAATTTCTTCTTTACCAAACGTATTATACAGAAGCGGATCTTTACCGTGATATCGGAAACGTCTGGCTCCAACGACATCAGTATGGCTACTCATTCCCAATCCGGCGGCAAGCCCTTCCATATCCTCCACAAAACTTTTGATCATTTTAACAATCTTTTCACTGCCCACACCGGGATCAATTCTTGTGCCATAAGGTCTGGAAGTTATTCCCCACGCACACTGCCCTGTATGACATCTTCTGCAAAGCGTACATCCAAGAGGATGAAGTGTTCTCATTCCCATTCCCGTAAAGTCTGCTCCTGCAAGCAAAACAAGAAAGGCATGAAAACTGTCCAAAATTCCCCCCTCAGAAATTATAGACACCTGCTCCCTTAATCCTTCCCTTCTCAAAGCCAAGTCGGCAACGTGCGTCAGATACACAACATTAAGTCCTCTGTTCTGCATATCCACTATGTGAGCAGCACCGGTGGAACCATCTCCGGCTTTCACCGTAATATAATCGAAGCCAGCTTTTGCAAGAGCAACAGCAATTTCAGGAAAATTCCAGGCAGTTCCGTAAACATCGGCGCCTATCAATTTATCCTCACCAAGCAGTGCTCTCAGGGATTCCACACGCATTGGCAGCTCTTCAATTGAGTACTGCAGATGCTGGGGGTTGGGAGCAGTGAGATTTCTAAGCGCTTCAACACATCGGAGCAGAGCAATTTCAATATCATTTTTTTTTGCCTGGAGTCTTCCCCCTTTCCCTTTTTTAGCATCCTGACCGTATTTCATTGAAATACCTGCAAATTTGTCCAATTCCACCCACGGACCGTAACCGCCGGAACCAAACTGCAAAATGCAATGTTTTGCAGCAGGCATCATGTCAGGGTGTATATATCCTTCTCCGGTGAAAAAAGGTCTGCCCAGCTTTATACATGCCATGAGTCTTGCAAGAAAAGCCTCGTGACTGTTAGATCCATAGCTCATGTGGACATCTAAAACAGGTGTTTTACAGTGAAATTTTGCATTTCTTTTACCTAAAGTCAATTCGTCCATGCTCCCGGCATATTCATGAAGATGATCCCTTTGGGGAGAAAGTATTTCAGCGGCATCAATAATCCAGTCTTCACTAAGTTTTGATGGAAATTTGCCAAGATGAGCACTGCTGATTGTGGAATTACCGCTTGCTCTTGACAGGCAGTTATTAATTATTTCAGAATTTGTCAGATTCACACCGATATCGTGATAATCCGGATTTTTTGTTACCTTTATAGCCCGCTGAGGACACATTTTAACGCAACGCTTACAATTACAGCATTCATCCGGGTTAATCCAGAGAATTTTTTCCATAAAAACCGTTTCTTCATTTTCCGGCAATACTCTGTTGCCTTCACTGTCTCTGTAAAGCACTTCCATGGAAAAAACGCCCGTTTTGCTCTCAGGATTGCTGAGATTATGTGTACAAGCTTCAACACATGTTCCGCAATAAACACAGCCTCTCCCCGGTTCTTCAGCATCATCAGTTACCTTAACCAGATGCTTCGCCCCAGTGGCATAAATTCCGGTTTTTACAGGCTCTGTGTATCTGATAGATTTTTTTACAACAACTTCATTTTTTTCAATACTTTTCATTTCTTTTCCACCCGTAGTCAAGTTTCTTTATTTTTTTATTTTTCACTGAAAAACCCACAACTTTTCCGGCATCAGGATCGTATATATCATCCAGATTTTCCTGTAAAAAATATGCAGCCGAGACAATGGCTCTCTGCTCGCTGGCCATAAAGGCCACGTTGCTGTTATAACCTATACTAAAAGACCTTAAATGATCCCTGTCTGTAAATCCGAGGATTTCATCTTCAGACATAACTATGGATGTAGCCGGTCCGCTCATTTTCATTTTTTTCAAATATGGATCGGATACAAGCTCTTTAAAACGTTTTTGGTCATCTTCAGTCATATTTTCCAGCTCTCTGGGAAATTTTCTGCTTATAATCCACTCGATATCCAGTATGGAATAACCATTGCGGAGTAAATAATCAACTTCCAGAAAGATAGCTTCGGAGTCCGTACCAACGTGAAGATATATCCCCAACTGTTCCAAAGCCATGGCATTGGCTTTATCACTGGACAAGTGGCCGTTATGGATTCCTGCTATTTCACCCACAGAAATGGGCTGAGGTCCCCACCACAATCCTCTTCCTGAGCTTGTCGGCCATCTCAGATGAATAAGACATGCTTCATAATCACTGTTTTCAAACTGTTCAATGTCATATATCTTTATCGTGTCAGCCAATTCAAAAGCTGTAAGAAACGTACCGTTTTCTTTTGAACTGGAAAATATCCGTGCGTCTTTGATAAATTTTTTATTAAACTTCGTTACTTGCTTTAAAATATAGAAATATTCACTATCTATCGTTTCTCTGTATCTTATTTCATCTATTGTAGGAGGTGCAACAAAATACTTTTTAATAACAGGTATATCATATTCGTAATAAAGTCTCCGTGGAACCATTTCGTGGGACTCAACTATATGAACACCCCAGCTTTCTATGACACTTTCAAGCTCACCGACTTTATATTGATCCCTGTACATTACATGAAAAACGTAAAAATTATGATCTTTGTATATTCCTTTAAGAGTAATACCGGCTCCGGTTCTGCCCCGATACTGAAGACACATCGCGCTTTTCAAAAGAGCGCTGAGCTTAAAATTTCCAACTGCTGCAAGAAGCCCGCATGCACCGGGGGAAAGCCCCTCATCTCCACCGCTGAATTCTCTTTCACTAATTTCTGTGCCTGGATATTTCGTTACTGTACTCATTGGCTCCTCCATTATTTCCCGCTGTCTGTATTCACATGTTGTTGCAACGAATGTTCGGCAAGTTTAGAGCCTTCCTTTGCAATACTTAATGCAGACCTTGGGCAAGCCTCGATACTTTTAAAAGTAGCGTCTGAAATTTTATTATTTATGAAAGCATAAAAGCACTCATCAACTTTTGGGCTCCATTCTTTACCATATTTCAAAATAGTCCCATCACTGTAATGATAACACCAGTCACATTGTATACACAAACCACAAAAAAAACATCGCTCCGCAAATAGAACCGCTGTATCCTCATCTATGCCCTGAACTATTTCGTGAAATCCTGAGGTTCTTTTTTCAAGCTCAATTTTTTGCTCCACCAGACGTGTGGATTCCTGAAAATATTTGGTGTTCAGCGTGTCAAAAAATGCGACTTCTTTATCACTGCCTGAGATAAACTCTTCACCAAGAAATTTTCGTACTGCATTTGTAGTAATCTGTGCCGAACCAACAGCTCTTACAACCATGCCAACAAGTTCCGAATTACCCTGGCTGGCATCACCTGTAATAAAAATCTTGCTTTTAACATCATCGGGAAGATCCGGACAGTTAAGATTTGGATATTCATTAACAAACCTCTCACCCACAAAAAATAAATCAGGCTTGTCCCCTACTGCTAAAACTATTCTGTCAAAATAAAATTCTTCGTAAGAATCTTTCACCGGGACAGGTTTGGATCTCCCGCTTTCATCAACCGGACCAAGCTTCATTTTAAGACACACAAGCTTCAGCTTATCACCAGCTTGTTCAATTTTAACAGGTTGGCGTAAAAGGAAAAATGTCACTCCTTCTTTTTTGCAGTCTTCAACTTCTCCGACATGAGCCGTCATTTCCTTATAAGTTCTCCTATAAATCACAGTAGGTTTTGCCCCCATCCGGGTTGATGCTCTGGCCACATCAAAAGCTGTATAACCTCCACCTATTACACCTATACTTTCTTCATTTTTTATATCAGTTTTTTTATAATTCCCTGAATTTATCTTCCTAAGAAATTCGATGCCGTTTTCGACACCTGAAAGACTTTCCCCTTCAATATTCAGTTTACCTGGATTTTGTGCTCCGGTTGCCACAATAACTGAGTCATATTCCTCTGCCAAATCCAAAAACCGGTTTTTGTCAACCCCATGATTAAGTATAATATTAACTCCGGTTTCATATATGTACTGTAATTCATGTTCAAGTATATCATTGGGATATCTGTACTCAGGAATACCGTAAACTAACAATCCCCCTGCTTTGGCAGCTTTTTCATAAATATCAACGTTATAGCCATTTTTTGCCAGGAAGTATGCCGAAGATAACCCTGCAGGACCAGCCCCTATTACTGCCACAGAGGTATCTCTCTTTATTTTCGGGACATTGGGTTTAAGATTGTTTTTATAGCCCCAGTCAGCCACAAACCGCTCCAAAGCTTTAATGTCAACAGGTTCATCAAATTTACTCCTGTTACAGGCTGTCTCACAGGGGTGATCACAAAATCTGCCGCATCCGGCTGAAAAAGGATTGGTTTCTTTAAGAACATAAAATGCCTCTTTAAATCTTTGTAATGCCACAAGCCTCAAAAATCTTGGAATGTCGTTGCCAGCCGGGCAGCCTGTATTACCCAGATGATCTTTTGTATAGCAAGGACTCATTTTGTTAACATAAACAGGGAAAATTTTTTTCAACATCAACCTCCAGACTAATTTCATTTAATAAACTATGGCTGAGATAAAAACCTCAAAGTGTTTTGCTGACTACATTTTTGCCATATATAATAATATTTGTCAATTATTTTTTCTTATAATATAATATAATATATCAGTATGTCCTAACTTTTTAATACTAACATTGTTATGCAACATGCTGTTTAACATGAGATTGCCACGGGTTGTTGCCCTCACGATGACTCGCTTTTTATGTCATCTCTATCGCTGTTTGACAAGAAGTACCTTCTCTTGCTCTCCTAAGATATGAGGGGGATGGTGGCCTGCCCTGCCTGCCATGTTGAATATAGCAAAATTAACACAGGGTTGAATAGGCAAACGGCTTAACCCTTTGCTTAATTAGTCCAATTTTGCCAACATAAGTTGATATCTAAAATTATTTACTGTAAAATATATATATAAACTTTAATAATTATAAATTTTACCACAAAGTAAGTAGTTTCAAAAGTACTTAAGACTGACTGGGGTTACGATTTTTAATTTGAATTTAATAGCTTATCGGCTTATGAATAAATACAATATGGCTTAGCCGGGGCAAAATAATATGAATAAGCAGAAATTATCTGCAGTATGCCTTTTTCTTTTGTTTCTTTTTATTTTCTCTCATCCTTATTATTCTTTCGCTCATGCATCTGAAAAAAATGTTCGCATAGGTGTACTGGCAAAACGCGGCGAGTCTATAGTTCATGACAGATGGAATGCAACAGCCGAATATCTGAATAAAGAGATAACAGGTTATGATTTTTCAATAGTTCCTCTCGATTTTGATGAGATTTTTAAAGCTGCGGAAAATGGCAGTGTGGATTTCTTTATTACAAATTCAGCCTATTATGTTGCTCTGGAGTATGACTTCAGAGCAAAACGGATTGCTACTCTTACCAACGAGTACAAAGGCAAAACAACAGAATTTTTTGCCGGCGTGGTTTTTACAAAAAAAGACAGAGAGGATATTAATTCTTTTAAAGATTTAAAGGGAAAATCGTTTATGGCTGTCGATCCGTTCTCATTCGGCGGCTGGCTGATGGCGAAAAGGGAGTTTTTATCGTTAAATATTACTCCGGAAGAGGACTTTTCCAGGCTTCTTTTCGGAGGGACTCATGATGCGGTTGTTTTGGCGGTTAAGAACGGTAAAGCTGATGCCGGCACAGTACGCACGGGTACACTGGAGCGTATGGATTCCGAAGACGTGATAGACATAAATAATTTTAAAATTATAAACAAACAAAATCATAAAAACTTTCCTTTTATATCCTCCACCCGTCTTTATCCCGAATGGCCGATATCAAAGGCTGCCCATACAGATATAGGTTTGGCTGAGAAAGTGACAGTGGCTCTTCTGAATATGCAGCCTGATTCCGAAGCTGCAAAAAACGCTCACCTTGCCGGCTGGACAATACCTGACAACTATCAGAGTGTGGAAGATTGCCTGAAAGCCGTTAAGGCAAGACCTTTTGAAAACTGGGGAGAGATTACTCTGAACGATATATTAAGGCAGTACGGTGTATGGTTTTTTGTGGTTGTGACACTACCTGTTTTTGCTTTTTTATTGCTGGTTATCCGGCAGAGAGATATCCTTAAATTAAAAAATGCAGAGGTCAGTAAAAGTGAAGAAAATCTGCGCACTACTCTCAATTCCATCGGCGATGCGGTTATATCAACAGATTCTCAAGGTAGAATCGAAAGGATGAATCCTGTAGCTGAGAAACTTACAGGATGGGATATTGCGGGTGCGGTAAAAAGACCGCTTCATGAAATTTTCGAGATCAGAAATGCTCAAACCGGCAAACGAGTTAACAATCCTATGAAGAAAGTGCTTAATACAGGAAGGGTTATAGGACTTGCCAATCATACACTTCTCGTTTCAAAAGACGGGAATGAATATCATATAGCCGATTCCGCAGCTCCCATAAAAAATAAAGAGGGTGAAATAACAGGGGTTGTAATAGTTTTCCGGGATGTGACGGAAGAGTATAATATGCGGGAGGCTTTAAAAGAGAGCAGTGAAAAATACAGAGCCCTCTATGAAAATGCTCCCCTTTCATATCAATCCCTTGATAAAAACGGATATATAATTGACGTAAATCCCACCTGGCTCAGGACGCTCGGTTACAGGAAGGATGAGGTGGTGGACAGTTGGTTGGGGGATTTTCTGCACCCGGATTTTAGAAAAAATTTTACGAGAGAATTTGAAAATTTTAAAAAACGCGGATATGCACACGACGTTCATCTGAAAATCCGCCACAAGAACGGTCATTATATTGATATGTTGCTCGAGGGGAGTATAGGATATTTTGAAGACGGCGGTTTCAAGCAGACCTACTGTGTCCTGAAAGATATAACAGATCGTTTAAAAGCTGAAGAAGCGTTGAAAAAATCCAACAGGGCACTGAAGACACTGAGTGCCTGTAATGAGGCGATGGTCTGGGCAAAAAGTGAAAAAGAACTACTTGATAATATCTGTAAGGTTATTGTTGAGCAAGGGGATTATAAACTGGCCTGGGTTGGTCTGATTCAGCATGATGAGAAAAAAACGGTTAAACCTGTTGCGCATTATGGCTTTAAAGACGATTATCTTGAAAATGTTGAAATCAGCTGGGGTGACAATCCAAAAGGGCGGGGCCCCACCGGTAAATGTATACGTGAAGGTGTACCTGAGATATGCAGGAATATACTCACGGATCCGGATTATAAAGTTTGGCGGGATGAAGCACTGAAAAAAGGTTATGAATCTTCCATTGCCCTTGCCTTAAAAGAGTCCGGTGAGGTATTCGGAGCGTTAAATATTTATGCAAAAGAACCGGATGCATTCGGTCGAGACGAACTGAATCTTCTTAAAAATCTCGCCGAGGATTTGTCCTATGGAATACGGATGTTCAAAATAAGAGAGGAGAGAAAAAGAGCACGCAATGAGCTGTTTAAGATGCAGAAGCTGGAGAGTGTCGGAACACTGGCTGCAGGGATAGCCCATGACTTTAATAATTTACTGACAGCGTTGTTCGGCAATATTTCACTGGCTAAAATGAAGCTGAAAGCAGATCATCCGGCTTATGACGCATTAAGTTCTGCAGAGAAAGCTATGGACAGGGCAACAAGTCTGACAAACCAGCTGCTTACATTTTCAAAAGGCGGGGAGCCTCTAAAGAAAAAAGCTGATATAGGCAAAATTGTGAAAAAGACTGTGGAGTTTGATTTGTCAGGGAGTAATGTGAAAGCTGTTTTTGAACAGGATGAAAATTTATGGCCTGTTTTGGCGGATAAGGGGCAGATACAGCAGGTGATTTCCAACCTTGTGATTAATGCAAAACAGGCTATGCCGGAAGGCGGTCACTTTTATGTGACAATGGAGAATGTTGACACTGAAAAGTCTGAAATTCCTGCAGTCAGAAAAGGAAAGTATGTGAGAATAAGTTTCAAAGATGAGGGAGTAGGGATTAAGGAAAAGGATATTGGTAAAATATTCGACCCGTTTTTCACTACAAAAGAGATAGGCTCCGGCCTGGGTTTATCAACAGTATACTCAATAATCCAAAGACATGGCGGTAATATCGATGTTGAATCAACCCACGGAGTCGGAACAACGTTTTTCGTTTACCTGCCGGCTGTTATCGGGGAAGAAAATGACGAAAAAACACATGTCAGACAGTTTAAAAAAGATAAAAAATTAAGAGTACTGCTGATGGACGATGATGATCTTATATGCGATTCAGTGAAAATATATCTTGAAAATTATAATTTCATTGTGGACTGTGTACCGGATGGAGAGACTGCCCTGGAAGAGTATAAAAATTTATTGGAAGAAGGAAAACGCTATGACGTGGTCATTATGGATTTAACAATTCCTAATGGAATGGGTGGAGAACAAGCAGTCGGCAAATTACTTGAAATCGATCCTGAAGCTGTCTGTGTGGTATCCAGCGGATATGCCGACGATCCTGTAATGGCTGATTACGAGAAACACGGCTTCAGGGGAGCTCTTACAAAGCCGTTTCATCTGGAAGAATTTAAAGATTCTCTGCGGAAATTCTAACTTTCGACCGGAAGCAAGCACCGAGCAAATAAGCATTTATGTGCTTGGTGGAGTGGAGAAATCTCTTTTGCTTAATGCTATAAGCTAAATAAATATACAATTATGCTTATCAGAAGGTTTAGCGGCAATAGCTTTTGGTTTTGGTTGGGAAATGTGTGCAAATTGCGTTGAAAAATACTCTCTTTGCCGAAAATGAAGTGACTCCGGGGCAGATTTTATTGACAGTGCACTTTTGATAATTTAAAATATATAACTTTAGTGTATTTATATCAACCAAGGGCAGACATATGAGATTAAAATATATTTTTCTTTTAGTTACAACTGTTTTATTCATTTTCCCTTTAATCTCTAATGCTGAAAACGTAGATAAGATTACCGTGGGTTATTTCGATAAAATCCCTATTATTTTCCAAAGCAAAAGTGGAGAACCTGTTGGACTCGCCAAAGATATTCTTTCTGATGTATCAAATAAATATAATTGGGAAATAGAATACATTCACGGCAGCTTTTCAGAAATAATTAACAAACTCAAAGAGGGCAAAATTGATATCATGGTACCGTTGGGATACACACAACAAAGGGATGCCCTTTTTGATTATACATCCAAATCTATTTTGCAAACCTGGGGATGTTTATTCACAAACCGTGAAGGAAATATTGATTCTATAATTGATGTGGAAGGGAAAAAAATTGCATATATTGAAGGCACAATGTTTTACAGGCAATTTAAAGAGCTTCTGGGTTCGTTCCGGATTAACTGTGAATTCATAAAAGTAGACAGCTATGATATGATGTTTGAAGGTATAGTGAACAATGTTTATGACGGAGGCATAGGCGACAGATTGAATATTGTGGGGAAACCAAAACACATTGTAAACAAAGTGGATTATTCAATAGTTTTTCATCCTTTTGAGCTTTTTTTTGCGGGATATGATAAAAAAATACTAACAGCTATTGATGAGTATCTCAAATATGGTAAGAATGACCCTCATTCAAACTACTCATCCCATGTTCAAAAATGGCTTTCCGGCGTAACACCCCAAAAATCGATAATACCGATAATTTTGGAGATTTGTCTTGTTTTGTTTGTTTTGGCTTTTATTATTTATTGTATCTTCCGTCTGCCGTCCGTAAGAAAATTATTCGGGTTGTCAGAAATCGTTGAAAGTTATGCCGCCAGGAACGTACTGTTTTTCAGTGTAGCAATGCTGATTGTGGCATGGACAACCGACAGTCTTATGGAATTCTTTTTGTTTAACAGCTCTGGATACAATTTTCTTTACTTCTTCTCTGCATCAGGGGATACAAATGAGTTGATTAACAGGCTGATCTATCTTGTATCCATTCTTTTAGGCGGAATTGCTGTATCAAGAGTAATAGAGAGACTTTCAGCCGAACAGGATAATACCCGAGAATTGGCGGAAAATCTTCGGATAACACTGAATTCTATCGGGGATGCTGTCATCACTACAGATATCGAAGGTAAAATTGTAAATATGAATCCTGTTGCTGAAGAACTGACAGAATATAGGACAGAGGAAGCAAAAAACAAACCACTGCCCGAAATATTCAAAATAATCAATGCTGAGACAAGGGAGATAGTGAGAAATCCTGCAGAAACAGTTCTTAAACACGGAAATATTATTGGTCTTGCCAATCATACAGTTTTAATAAATAAAACGGGTAAAGAATATCAGATAGCTGATTCGGCTGCACCAATAAAAAAACCGAACGGAGAAATAATAGGGGTTGTTCTGGTATTTCGTGATGTAACGGAAGAATATGAGCTGCAGAAACAGTTGCAACACAGCCAGAAGATGGATGCAATTGGTCAGCTTGCCGGCGGGATAGCCCATGACTTTAATAACATGATGGGCGGGATAATTGGAGCGGCAGAAGTATTGCAGCATCAGCTTAAAGACGATGAAAAGTCCAAAAAATATGTTTCTATGATTATGAATTCTGCAGAGCGTGCGGCAGACTTGGCCAGCAAACTCCTCGCCTTTTCCAGAAGACAAATAACAGGCTCCACCCCAGTAGATATCCATCATATTATAGAAGAAGCTGTAAGTATCCTGAATAACACAATAGACAAAAGAATTGAAATTAATATCAATTTCCAGGCGAAAGCCAGCACTATTATTGGTGATCCCAGCCAACTCCAGAATATCTTCCTCAATTTGGGGATAAACTCTTCCCAGGCATTGCCTGACGGCGGTACAATACAGATTGTTACGAGAAATATCGATCTGAATCAGGCATATTGTGATACCAGCTCATTTGATTTGAAGCCGGGAAACTACATACAAATTGAAGTGGAGGATAACGGGGAAGGTATCCCGGAAGAGCATCTGCCGCATATATTTGAGCCATTTTTCACCACTAAAGAACAGGGTAAAGGTACAGGGCTGGGATTGGCTGCTGTTTACGGCACGGTTCAACAGCATAAAGGAGTAATCCACGTTTACAGTGAAATAGGTAAAGGGACCTGCTTTCATATATATTTTCCCGTGACTGAAGATTCTGCGTCAATACTGCCAAGAGATGAAAAACCGGTTTTTGGAGAGGGTACTGTTTTACTGGTAGATGATGAAGCTGTCATGAGAGCAACGGGAAAAGCACTCCTTGAGGAGTATGGATACACCGTTTTCCTGGCTGAAAATGGAGAAAAGGCGGTGGAAATTTTTGAAAACAAAAAAGATGACATAGATTTAGTAATTCTGGATATGATAATGCCTAAAATGAACGGAAGAGATTGCTTCTTTCAGCTTAAAAATATTAAGCCGGATATAAAAATTATTCTTTCTTCAGGGTTTACAAAAAGCGACGATTTAACCGACCTGAAAGAAAACGGTTTGTCCGGATTTATCAGGAAACCTTTCAGGGGAAGTGAGCTTAGCAAAATTGTAAAAAAAGCTATAAAAGGGAAATAAAGGTCATTTTCTATCTAACTATCTGAAAAATTCTGAATCAATAAGTGCTACCACAGCACTCTGAATAGTAGCTTTAACCTGCTTTGATTCAAAGCCTTTGTTAATGGAAAGAATCTCATCATGACTCATATTCAGGATAATCCGGGACACCTGGGGACAAAAATGTTTGCCTTGTTCTTCAGATATGATCTTCATTATTTTTTCTATTGGAAAGGGCTCTTTGTATGGCCTTTTGCTGATTAATGCATCGAATACATCAACTACTGCAAAGATTCTGGCATTAAGAGGGATTTCCTCTCCTTTTAATCCGAAGGGATATCCGGATCCATCCCATTTTTCATGGTGATACAATATAACATCAGATGCATTCTCCAGGAAAGGTACACTTTTTATTATATCTCTGCCTTTTATTGTGTGTGTTTCAATTACAGCACGCTCTTCAGGATTAAGTTTCCCGGGCTTTAACAAAATATAGTCAGGAACACCTATCTTCCCAATATCATGCAGATATGCTCCTATGACAAGTTTTCCCAGCTCCTGTTTGCTTAAGTTGAGTTTTTTGCCGATAAAAAAAGACATATTGACAACCCGTTCGGAGTGCCCTTCTGTTTCCATATCCCTCATTTCCAGAGCTTTTGCCAGACTTATAACAGAATCCAGATAAGACTTGGTGATATTCTCGTTTGCAGTTTCTAAGCTTTTGTGGTAATCGATAATAGTTTCGAAGGCATTTCTGAATTTACTTGCAATAAGAAAGTTAAACGATATACCTAAAAGAAGTACAAACAGCCCCAACAGAATATTCTGCTTCCCAAAAAAATTAAAAGTTGGAGCGTCCCTGTAAACCTCAAAAACACCTTGAAGCTTTTTATCTTCTGAAACTATAGGCAAATACATTTCCAGCAAACTGCCATAACCTCTTAAGTTGCGATTTTCATTTTTGTCCGGTTTGGTAAGTGACAGGACAGGTTTTTTGTTTTTAAATATATTTCTCAGTTCTTCATTATCAGGGAATTTCTTGCCAATATTTTCTTTATTAGTAAAAGAATAAACCATCCTATAATTTTTATCCCAAATTTTAAATTCCACCAAATTGCTTATATCGGTAAAAAGCTCGATTTTTTTTATAAGGTCATTGTGTTCTTTCTTATTCTCATTTTCCAATAGTAAGGTGGAAACATCTGTCTTTAGTTCTTTAGAAATAAAATTTTCCAGAATTCTTTCGGACTCTTTTTTAAAAGATGTTATCTGTGAAAAATAGCTGATGGATGCTGCAAGGAGAGAGAGTAGTATAATGACAAAGATTGCAAGAAACATGGTGTTTTTCATGAAACTTTTTTGTAAAGTTTTTAACTTTAAATTGTCCATACAATATATTTACATTACTTAATATGTTTTTGCAATATAAGTTACTTTAACTACTTTTTTAATCAGAGCACTGCTTTTTAATACAATCTTCACCTACACTTACGAAGTGTAGGTGAATTTACATACTGATTGAAATTTTATTTATATATGGTATAGTACTATAAAATATATATGAAATTTTGACAATGATATTTATGTTTTGACCACATGTATTCAGGGAGATGTTTACTATGGCTGAAATGAATCAGTATGTAAGTTTTATTCTGAGCGATGAGAGATATGCAATAGATATTATGAGCGTGGAAGAGATTATCAAGCTAATAGAAGTTACACCTGTGCCTAAAGCCCCGGATTTTGTGGGAGGTATTATTAACATGAGGGGTAAAGTAATCCCGGTGGTGGATCTGAAAAATAGGTTAAATCTTGGAGAGTCGGAAGAAACACCAGAAACCCGTATTATGATTACAGCAATAAAGGATAAGACAGTGGGGTTTATTGTTGATGCTGTTGAGGAAGTATTGCGGATAGAACCTGATTTGGTGGAAAAGGCTCCTGGGGTGGCCACCAGTATAGATTCCAATTATATAAGAGGCGTTGCCAGAACAGATAAAGGGCTTATCATTATACTTAATGTTAACAAGTTGTTTTCATCATATGAAGAAGATCAATTAATGGGTTTTTAATTTATATAAAAAACAGATTGAATAGTGAGCGCTATAGAAAAAATAAAAAAGAACCTTAAACACATAGACACCTCCAATCCGGATTTTATAAAAAATCCCAGCAAATATCTTATTTTTTTCTCGGAAGAGTTAAAAAAACTTTCCCCAAGCCTTTATTCCAGACTAATAAATACTCTGTCGGAAGATAATCCTGACATTTCGGCTATAGAAAAAATTTTATACGAAACAAACATAATAATTTCAGGCAATACTTCCATAAAAGATAGCTTTGATAGGCTTACTGTTAGTATTGATTATTTAGACGGTGTGGGTGCAAAAACAGCTTCTACTCTGAAAAAACACGGTGTTAAAGAAATCCAGGACATACTGCTTTATTTTCCCTTTAAATATGAGATAGTGGATACCGACCTGTCGTCCGAACGATTGTTTATACATGGCAAGCTTTTGAGTAAGAATATTATTAAAACAAAATACGGTAAACATATTTTTCAGGCTTCTTTTCAGACCGACGAGGGCTTTTATTATGCAGTTTGGTTTAATTTCTCAAAAAAATACCCCGGACCACTGTTGAAAGAGGGGGGAAAATATTCACTATTTGGCAAATACATTAGTTTCAATGGAAAACCTGCCGCCGTGCATCCGAAATTTGTGGATAAAAGTGAAAGAGGTAAAGTTAAGACATATTACAGCCTTCCAGCAAATATTAAAAATATGTCATTTAGTAAGATTGTCAAAAATGCGTTTATTTATATCGGTAACAATATTGTAGAAACCCTCCCAGAACATCTTATGATAAAATATAATTACCCAGGTATCAAAAATGCACTCCAAACTATACATTTCCCCGAATCAGGTCGGGATGTAAACTTACTTAACAGCTCAAAACATCCTGCTTTCGTGCGATTTGTTTATGAAGAGCTGTTTTATTTGCAGCTGGGTATGCTTATAAAAAAACTCAATTATAACAAAGTATTCGGCATAAAATATAATGTGAAAGATGAGTTTTTGGAGCAGATAAAAAACTATATTCCTTTCAAATTGACGAGGGCACAAAAAAGAGCGTTGGCTGATATTTTTAATGATATGAAATCAGACTATCAGATGAACAGACTTCTGCAAGGAGATGTCGGCAGCGGTAAAACGATTGTTGCTTTTATTGCTGCTGTCGTTTCTGTTTTGAATGGATATCAGGTTGCCATTATTGCTCCCACCGAAGTGTTGGCTGAACAACATTATGTGAACCTTATGAATTTCCTGAAAGGTGATTTTAGTACCGTATTGCTTACAGGCTCCACACCTAAAAAAGAAAAGAATGAAAGCAGAGTCTTTATTGAAAACGGTAATATAGATTTTATCGTAGGAACGCATTCTGTAATAAGAGACGAAATAACGTTTAAAAAGCTGGGGCTGGCTATTATTGATGAGCAGCACAGATTTGGTGTGATGCAGCGAAAATCGCTTGTTGACAAAGGTTACAATCCTGACATTTTGCTGATGACAGCTACACCTATACCCAGAACACTTGCACTTACCCTTTACGGTGATTTAAATATTTCTATTATAGATGAAATGCCTCCGGGGCGCACACCTGTGGAAACCAAATCTTTTCCGGCCTGTGATTTTCAAAAAGTTCTGGATTATGTGGAAAATGAGCTTGAAAAAGGAAACAAGGCTTATTTTGTCTATCCACTTATAGATGAAAGTGAAAAAATGGACTTAAAGGATGCAACGGGCAATTTTGAGGTTATAAAAGCAAGGTTAGAAAAGTATCGTGTGGGGCTGTTGCACGGCAAAATGAAATCTGACGAAAAAAATAAACTTATGAAAGAATTTCGGTCAGGACACATCGATGTTTTGGTTTCCACAACTGTTATTGAAGTGGGGGTTGATGTCCCGGATGCGACTGTAATGGTTATTGAAAATGCCGAAAGATTTGGATTGTCTCAACTGCATCAGCTGAGGGGCAGAGTGGGGCGGAGTGCCAAAAAGTCATACTGTTATTTGATATACTCAGATAATATTTCAGAAGACGGTAAAAAGCGGATAGATTCGATGGTAAGTACAAATGACGGATTTAAATTATCAGAGGTTGACCTTGAAATCAGAGGCCCCGGTGATTTTTTCGGCACGAGGCAATCAGGTTTGCCTGAATTCCGTTTTTCCAACATTGTCAGAGATGTGAAAATTCTCAATAATGCCAGAAGGGATGCCGAAGAAATTCTAAGAGATGATCCTTTACTTGAAAAGCCGAAACACCTTGTACTTAAAGAAATGCTTCATTTCAAATGGAGACACAATCTTGATTTAACCGGCATAGGGTGAAATTTTTATAAGAATAATACTATGTTTGTAAGTAAATGTGTTGATTAACTATTTATGATATTATATAATTTATTAAAACTTTCAGGGAGGTCGCCAATGCAGCTTTTAAGATTAACTGAAGAACAGTTAAAAAATATTTCCAGCAGTATAACACTACAAAGAGCGGAAAATTATGTGGGCAAATTTTACGATTGTGAGATTGAAGGGAGTAAGCTTAAAGGTAAGATTAAAGGGAATCATGGCGTTTACAATGTAGAGCTTTTTATTGATTCGGATCCGCTTGATTTCAAATGCGACTGTAGTGCATCAAAGGAAATGTTTTGCAAACATGCTGCTGCATTGGGGCTGACATATATATACACGCCCTGGGTTTTTACAACTGAAGAAGAGCT
>Ga0208153_100093_pt1 | contig 38858 bp, 36 predicted proteins | sample Wag42014_10_18_FD_187331 | JGI IMG/M metagenome (GOLD analysis project Ga0208153, IMG submission 187331) | Deep subsurface shale carbon reservoir microbial communities from Ohio, USA - Utica-2 Time Series 2014_10_18 (SPAdes) (version 2) ... | reverse complement strand
CAACCAATGATAAAATCATGTATGGACTGCCTGACAGGTCCGAAGATGATATAGAGGATATCATCGATGATCTCAAATCCGGCAGGGATGATGGTGCCCTGATACTTGACTTTGAAAAACTCGGTGAAGTTGCCCCCAGACTTACACAGGAAATGTCAAAAATTCGCAAGGAAAAAGGTGTCGTATCCCTACCTACCGAAGAAGAGTTCAACGAACTTACCTCCAGATGTGTACATTGCCTTGCATGTGAACTCGAATGCCCAACTAACCTGCCAATCAGTGATGCCATGACCGCTGCTGAAGAAGGTGACCTCGGGCCATTCGAAATACTCCATGACAAATGTGTAGCCTGTGGCAGATGTGAACAGGCATGTCCAAAGGATATACCTGTCCTCAATGTAATTGAAAAGGCATCCCAGAGAGTAATCCGGGAGGAAAGGGGCAAAGTTCGTGTCGGACGTGGCCAGATAAGTGACCCTGAGATCCGTGAAGAAGGCGTCAATCTTGTTATGGGTACCACACCCGGTATCATAGCAATGGTCGGATGTTCAAACTATCCGGATGGAACAAAAGACCTGTATCGGATAGCCGATGAAATGTTGAGGCGTAACTATATTGTCCTGATGTCGGGATGTTCTGCAATGGATCTTGGCATGTACCAGAACGATGACGGAGAGACCCTTTACGAGAAATATCCGGCAAAGTTCCAGAAAGGAAATCTCATCAACGTGGGCTCATGTGTTTCCAATTCCCATATCACAGCTGCTACCATAAAAGTTGCCGCAATCTTTGCGCAACGTAACATTACAGGAAACTACGAAGAGATCGCCGATTATATCCTGAATCGTGTTGGAGCGGTTGGCGTAGCATGGGGAGCATATTCCCAGAAAGCATCTTCAATTGGAACCGGCTGCAACAGGCTTGGAATTCCTGTAATCCTTGGTCCTCACGGTTCAAAATACCGCAGAGCACTCATAGGCAAACCCTATGAAGAAGATAAATGGAAGGTCCTGGATGCAAGAAACGGGGAAACAATGGATATCCCGCCAGCTCCGGAGTTCTTGCTGACAACCGCAGAAACCATTGATGAAATGATGCCTATGCTTGCCAAGAACTGTATCCGTCCAAGTGACAACAACATGGGAAGAATGATCAAACTGACTCATTACATTGAGCTCAGTGAAAAATACCTGGGAATAATGCCTGATGACTGGTACAAGTATGTAAGGAATGAAACAGACTTGCCACTTGCAAGACGTGAAGAATTCCTCAAGAAACTTGAGCAGGAATACGGATGGGATATCGATTGGAATAAAAAGAAGATTGTATCCGGACCCACCAGTAAACTGGATGTATCGGCCCAACCCACCAATGTGGAAAGATTGTGCAAGGAGGCTTAAAAATGGCTGATGTTTCAAAAAACCTGAAGGTCTATACAACATATGGGCCTAAATCTGCTAGGGGTACAAAGCCAGCTATTGTAGCAAAAATGATCGAAAAAGCTAAAAGGCCTCTTTTCGTTGTTGGCTCGGAGGTCCTGGAGGAAAAACTCCTTGCCCGTGCACAAGCCATAGCAAAGAAGGGTATCCCTGTAGCTGCTACCGGGCATTCCATAAAAGGATTTATCGATGAAGAGGGAGTGGATGCAAAATATATCAACATTCATTTCCTTGGTACTTTTCTCTGTGACCCCAAATGGGCCGGATTGGATGATAACGGATGTTATGATCTGATAATCCTGCTTGGACATAAAAAATATTATATTAATCAGGTCCTTTCAGCACTGAAGAATTTTTCAGATCTGAATACAATTAATATAGGAAAACATTATACCCAAAATGCTACCTTGTCTTTTGGTAATGTTACACCTGAAGTACATCTGGAAGCACTGGACGAACTTATTGATAACCTTTGAATTTTAAAGAAGGAGGATATTAACAATGGCTGAAGATTTTCCTTTTGAAATTTCTCCAATGTTTGAAGGAGAAAGAATCAGAAAAAATGATATGTACGTGGAACTTTCAGGTCCCAAATCCATTGGTTTTGAACTTGTAAAGGCAGCTGAGATGGATGATGTGGTAGACGGCAAGTTTAACATGATCGGTCCGGACATCCAGGATATGGAAGAGGGAGGAAGATACCCTTTTGCCATGATATACAAGATTGCCGGGGAACTTGTTGAAGAAGACCTTGAATCCATTGTGGAAAGAAGAAACCACGATTTCCAGAATTATATACAGGGGCTTATGCACCTGAACCAGCGTTATGATGTGTGGGTTCGTTTAAGCAAAGAGGCTGTGGAAAAAGGTGTTACCTCCTTTGAATCTATTGCTCAGGCAATAATGATGCTTTTCAAGAACGAACTCCCGTTCATAGAGAAGGTGGAAGCTACCTATATCACGGACAAGGACGAGATTGAAAAACTCATGGACGAGGCAAAAGCCAAATACAAGGCCAGGGATGACAGGACCCGTAATCTTCACGATGAGGATGTTGATACGTTCTATGGATGTACTCTCTGTCAATCTTTTGCACCGTCCAATGTATGTGTAATAACCCCGGACAGGATATCCCTCTGTGGTGCTATCAACTGGTTTGACGGCAGGGCAGCCGCCAAGGTCGATCCTGAAGGGCCCCAATTCGCAATACCTAAAGGGGATGTAATAGATGAAGAATCCGGTGAGTATACCGGTGTAAACGAGACTGCAAAATCCCTGTCAAGCGGGGAATATGATCGTATAAAACTTCACTCATTCTTGGACCATCCACACACATCCTGCGGATGCTTTGAAGTTGTAGGTTTCTATATACCCGAGGTTGACGGTATCGGATGGGTAGACAGGGATTTTACAGGAGCTGCACCAAACGGACTCCCCTTCTCCACGATGGCCGGGCAGACAGGAGGAGGAAAACAGATCAGTGGATTTTTGGGAATTGGTATCAACTACTTCCGTTCTCCCAAGTTCATCCAAGCTGACGGTGGATGGGAACGTGTGGTCTGGATGCCAAAACATCTCAAAGACCGTGTATCTGACGATATACCGGATGACATTGCAGACAAGATTGCTACTGAAGAAGACGTATCAGATCTGGAAACACTCAGGAACTTCCTGGAAGAAAAGAACCATCCAATTGTCAATAGATGGGAAAAGGAAGAAGAGGAGGAGGCTACAGAGGAAGAAGAAACTCCACAACAAGCCGCTCCCGCCATGCAGATGCCTGCCTCAATGCCAATGAATATGCCAGCCATGCCAACTTCCGGAAGTGGTGGTGTAAAGATCATTCTCAAAAATGCAAAGGTATCTGTTGATAAGGTAATCATTAAGAAGAACGAGTAATAGAGAGGTTTCTCTGTGACAAAAATCATTGCGATTACAGGTAAAGGCGGCACCGGGAAGACGGCCATAACGACCCTTCTGCTGCGCCATCTGACAAAAAGTGATAAGGTTGTCCTGGCAATCGATGCTGATCCGGATACCAATCTCCCGGAAACCCTGGGATGTGAGGCAGACCGTACCATCGGTGACATCAAGGAATACATGATGAATGAACGAGACAACATGCCACCAGATATCAACAAGGAATCGATATTCGAATCCAGGATATACGAGACACTCAACGAGTTACCTGACTATGACCTGCTGGTTATGGGAAGGCCCGAAGGATCAGGTTGTTACTGCTATGTAAACAATCTGCTGCGGGGGATAATGGACCGCCTGACCGAAAACTATGACGTGGTTATCATGGATATGGAAGCAGGTCTTGAACACTTCAGCAGGAAGACTATCAGGAATATAGATGATCTCCTGGTGGTTACCGATGGTTCCCGCAGAGGAATGGGGACTGCCGAGAGAATCAGTGAACTTGTGCATGAGCTGGAAACAGATGTGCGCAATATCCATGTGGTCGCAAATAAAGTCACAGAAGACAATAAAGAACAGATCCAGAAAACTGCGAATGAACTTGGCCTGAAATTAATAGGCCTTGTTCCAACGGATGAAAGTATTGCAGAGAGAGATCTTGCAGGGGAAGCTCTCTATGACCTTCCCGAAGATTCGAAAGCCGTTATCGAAGTTGAAAGAATCGCAGTAAAACTTGGATTATAATAAATAATCAGATGGTGGAAGTGGAATGTCAGATAAACTCAAACTTTCAGACCTTAATAATATCTTAAAAGACCTCGATGTGGAATCCCTGGAAGGGGTTACTATTGAAGGTGACATAGAACTTGATATACAGGGAGGCGGGGGAATGAATCCGGCTATGGCTTATGCCCTTGGCCATGAAGCCGCCCAGATCTCCCTTCATGTGGCAAACATCGCCAGAATGCTGGGCTATCCTGTAGACCAACTCTTTGCACAGTGTCTTGGAGCCGGAGGAGAAGCTGCAGCATTACAGACAGAACCTGCAATAGAGGAACTGTTGCAGGCTAAATTCGATGTTGCCAGAAGTAGCGAATGGAATACACCTATCCAGGAAGTAACCCTCGGTGCAACTTCCGCAGACGGAGGAAGCCGTGACCACACAATAACCCTGGGTGGCGAAAAGGCAATGCCATTCTATTTTGATGCAGAAATGCCCAACCGTAATTATGTCACAATGGATGTCTTTGACATGCCTATCTCAATGGCAAAGGCTGTCAAATCCAATTACGAAGACGTTATGGGGGACCCTGCAGAATGGGCTAAAAAAGTTGTCAATGAGTATAATGCGGATATGGTTACAATTCACCTGATTTCTACAGATCCTTTAATCAATGATACTCCTGCAAAAGAAGCTGCAAAGGTAGTAGAGGATGTATTACAGGCAGTTGATGTGCCTATCGTAATCGGTGGTTCAGGAAATCCACAGAAAGACCCTGAAGTACTTGAAAAAGCCGCAGAGGTTGCCGAAGGAGAATGTGCCCTGCTTGCATCCGCAAGTCTAAACCTGGATTATGAAAGGGTTGCAAAGGCGGCAACGGATTACGGTCATGCAGTCCTTTCCTGGACCCAGCTTGAAATCAATGCTCAGAAAGAACTCAACCGTAAACTAATGAAGCAGTGTAATGTCCCACGTGAAAGCATTGTGATGGATCCAACAACAGCAGCCCTGGGATATGGTCTTGACTATGCTTACAGTAACATGGAAAGGGTACGATTATCCGCCCTTATGGGTGACGATGAACTTAACTTCCCGATATCCTCCGGTACCACAAATGCCTGGGGCGCACGTGAATCCTGGATGAAACAATCACCCCTTAAGGAAGATTCTGACTGGGGACCCAGGGAATACAGGGGACCCATCTGGGAGATCGTTACAGGACTGTCCCTTGCCCTTGCAGGCAATGACCTGTTCATGATGATGCACCCAACATCCGTACAGGTGCTCAAAGAGATTACACAGACTCTCTATGGCAATATTGAAGCAAAGAACCCGGACATCACCAACTGGATCACTGCGGAGGTATAATATGAAGATAAACAGCCCCCTTGATGCTTACAAATACCTGCCGGGAACAAACTGTGGCAGGTGTGGTGAAGATACATGTATGGCCTTTGCCTCACACCTTATCGACCGTTCCAAAAGTGGCGAAGACTGTCTGCCCATGGTAGAGGAAGACAAGTATGCAAAGAAACTCGAGGAACTGGAAAAACTGCTTGCCCCGGAAATCAGGGAAGTTACCATTGGCACTGGTGAAAAATCAGTCACCATTGGTGGAGATGATGTCCTTTTCCGTCATAAATTGACCTTCTTCAATAAGACAGCCTATGCATACGATATCACCGACACTATGGATGATAAGGAACTTGAGGAAAGAATCAATACTATCCAGACTTTCAAGAAATTCTATGTGGGAGAATTCCTCAACCTTGATATGGTAGCGGTACGGTGTGTATCCGGCAAACCCGAAACTTTTGCAGATACTGTGAAAAAGGTAATCGGACTTACAGAATTACCACTTGTACTCTGTTCTTTTGATCCGGCAGTATTAAAAGCCGCCCTGGAAGTAGCAGCAGACAAAAAGCCACTAATGTATGCAGCCAACCAGGAGAACTGGAAAGAAGTTGCCGGCCTTGCAAAGGAATACGAGGTGCCTGTAACCCTGTTCGCACCGAATGATCTGGACTTGCTCAAGTCAATGGCAAAGACATTTGCAGAAATGGGACGAGAGAACCTTGTGCTTGACCCGGGAACCTTCCCCACAGGCAAGGAAATGAAGACAACGTTCGAAAATTTCCTGAAGATCAGAAGAGCAGGTATAGATGGGGATGGCGAAGTTGCCTATCCCATAATGGCCGTTCCCCTGACTGCCTGGATGGCCTACGATGATGATGTCAGTGCATCCTACTGGGAAACTGTGGTAGCCTCCGTACTCACTGTTAAGTACGGCGACATCATGATCATGCACAGCATAGAGCCTTATGCATTGCTGCCTGAAGTGCACCTGAGAGATACCATTTATACGGATCCAAGAAAGCCTGTAACTGTTGATCCGGGTGTATGGGAAGTAGGTTCACCTACTGCTGATTCACCAGTTATAGTTACCACAAACTTTGCCCTCACCTACTATACAGTTGAGAGTGATATTTCTTCCAACAAGATAGACTGCTACATTGTGGTGGCAGACACCGAGGGTATCGGTGTGGAAGCCGCTGTTGCCGGTGGACAGCTGACCGCAGACAAGATCAAGAAGACTCTGGAAAATGCCAAGTTTGATCTTAAGGAAAAGACAAACTACAACACCGTCATCCTGCCCGGCCTGTCCGCACGTCTGCAGGGAGATGTCGAGGACAAGGTGGGTTCAAGGGTACTCATTGGACCGGCAGATTCCGGCAGGCTTCCAGGATGGCTGGAGAAAAACTGGCCACCACAGGATAAATAAACTAAAAAAGCATCCGTTAAATACGGGTGCTTCAATTCTTTTTTTGCACCAAATTTATTAGTGCTGAAGATAGATGTATCACCCATGAAAAGCAAAGTCTTTTTTGTAGACCTGAAAGTGCGCAGAGATTGTGAAAATACAATTCAGAAGATCAAAAGATTGTATGATACAGCAGGTTTTGACAGAATCATCGATGAAGGCGATTTCACTGCCATTAAAATGCATTTCGGGGAAAAGGGCAATGAAGGCTTCATAAGTCCGGTCAACGTCAGACAGGTTGTGGATAAGATCCATTCTTCGGGTGCAAAGGCCTATCTTACCGATACCAACACCCTGTACTCAGGATACCGCCACAATGCTGTAGACCACCTTACAACGGCAATTGAACATGGATTTGGCTATGAAGTCACCAGGGCACCACTGATAATTGCAGACGGGCTGTTGGGCAACGGGTTCCGACAGATACCAATAAAGGGGAGACATTTTGACAGTGTTAAAATCGCATCCGAACTGCTTGACTGCCAGAGTATGATCGTAATGTCCCATTTCAAGGGCCATGAGCTTGCAGGTTTTGGAGGGGCGATCAAAAACCTGGCAATGGGCGGAGGTTCAGTAGCCGGGAAAATGGAGCAGCATGGAGGGCTTCATCCGGAAATTGATGCAGAACGATGTAACGGATGCGCAACCTGTGTGGAAGTATGCCCCTGCGATGCAATGGAGATTAATAGCGACAATATATCCACTATCGATGACGACAAGTGTATAGGCTGTGGAGAATGTATGACAGTATGCCCGGTCGAGGCGATTGATTTCAATTATGCCGATATACCCGACTTCATGGAAATGATAACCGAATATGCCCTGGGCACCGTTGCCGGCAGGCAGGAAAAAATAGGCTACATGAATTTCCTTGTCCGCATCACACCCGACTGTGATTGCGTGCCCTGGAGCGATGTATCGCTGGTACCGGATATAGGCATCCTGGCATCCACAGATCCGGTGGCTATTGACCAGGCAAGCCTGGACCTCGTAAACGAACAACAGGGTTTTACTGCATCCAAACTTGAAGAAAATATTGAACCCGGCAAAGACAAGTTCAAAGGTGTCTGGAAAAACAGCGCAGGAGATATCCAGTTAAGTTACGGTGAAGAAATAGGCCTTGGAAACCGGGATTATGAGCTGATCAGGATTTGACTCAAAACTAATAGCAGAAGTTTGTAAGTCTTGATGATAATATTATTATTCTATGGATATCCTATAATGCAGCAAACAGCCTTATGAGTAAATTGCAGATTAATTGGTGAACATCACAGTTCCCAAAAACAAAATTCACTATCATTAAAAATATCAATAAAAATTCGGGACATATCTGATTGCCCGACAGATAACGGACGATACAAAATGAGTTACAAGATCGCAATAATGGGTGCTACCGGTGCGGTAGGCAGAGAAATTATCGAAGTATTGAGTAACAGGAAGTTCCCGGTAGAAGAATTGAAACTCTACGCATCACAGAGGAGCGCCGGCAAGGTAATGGAGACCCCTTTCGGAAAAATTACCATCGAAGATGCGGACACGGCAGATTACTCCGAACTTGACATTGCCTTTTTTGCAATAAGCGGCTCGTGGAGTAAGGCTAATGCCAAGAAAGCAACCGATGCAGGATGCTATGTGATTGATAACAGCAGTGCATACAGGTATGATGACAACGTGCCTCTTGTGGTTCCGGAAATCAATACTCATGCTATCGGGGATTCAAAGCTGATTGCAAACCCCAACTGTACAACCGCAATCGCAGCCATCCCCCTTTATGCCCTCCATAAAGAGTATGGTCTGGAGAAGGTCATTATCAGCACCTACCAGGCAACCAGCGGTGCAGGAGCCGCCGGGATGAATGAACTGATCAATGAGACAAGGAACTATCTTGAAGATAAAGAGGTATACCATCAGGCCTTTGTCCATCCTATTGTTTTCAACACTATCCCCCATATTGACAGTTTTCAGGAAAACGATTACACCCGTGAGGAGATGAAAGTCGTCTGGGAAACCCACAAGATATTTGAGGAACCCGATATCCCAATCAGCTGCACCTGTGTGAGAATCCCGACTCTCAGGGTTCACGGGGAAAGCATTGTTGTCGAAACTGAAAAACCAATTTCCCCGGATGAAGCCAAAAAACTGCTGGCATCGGTCGAAGGTGTTGAGTTGAAGGATGATATCGAGAACAATGTGTACCCGATGCCCCTGACAGCCACCCAGAAATACGATGTGGAAGTTGGCAGGATCAGGCAGAACATCGTGTTCGGAGACCACGGCCTGGAATTCTTTGTCTGCGGTGACCAGATCCTCAAGGGCGCCGCCCTTAATGCAGTACAGATTGCCGAAAAACTTTAAGTAGACTGATTTTGTGTAAAAGGAAACCTGAAAGGCCTTTTTTTTTACATATCAGCAGAAATTAAAAAAAGTGGATATCCTGTGATTTAAGGATATCCTTATCTGCTCTTTTTGTCTTCGTTTCCTTACATCTGTCTCCTTCTGAAACCAATATACATGGCACCAACTGCTGCGAGTACCAGCACGGTTCCAACAATATCAGCACTTGAGAAGGATGAGCCGCCGGAGTTATCGTTCCGCGGGTTTTCCTTGGTCATCTCATACCCTTCCACATAATCACTGCTGGATTCTGCTGACTCGGATGTTGGTTCCTGTGCGGATTCACCATAACCCCCATCCGAAGTGCTGGTGGTCTGGTTTGAGGCTGTACCCGTGGTTGAAGCATTCACAACCTTTGCACTGCCTACACCTCCACTGCTGCTGGAAGAACTTTCGGAATCAGACGGGTTTTCGGATGATCCGATTGCAGCTTCCAGTTGCTCCTTGTATTTGTCCATCGTTTCCTGATCAACAACATCAGCACCTGGGACAGACATAATTCCATCTACATAATCGTCCAGCAAAGGGTTTCCACAGGTATGATGACAGCATGCAGCACCATTTTCAGCAACTGATTCTACATACTCTCTAACAAGGGTTTCCTTTACTTCATCGGATGGTTCCCAGTAACCTTTCCTTACGGCTTCAATCATTCTTCCGGAAATCGATTGATAGGCTTCAGGGCTGTTTTGCTGGAACCATTGTTTCATTTCAGGGTCATTGACAAATGTCTCATAGGTTCGTTTCCAGTCACTATCACGTACAAGTTCTGGGTTTGTAACCTCCCAACCCCACATGTGACCTACAAATTTTGACATCATTCTGCTGCCAGAATATCCGGAAGTTTTCATTCCTTCAATCCATTCCTGATTGAAATACCTAGAGCGCATATTTTTATGCAGGTATTCATCCATGGGAACCATTCCACTTATGTCTCTGTTGCGGGTATCTGATACATACATATCAGGAGTGCTGCCTGAAACGTATCTGGTGGCTAAATTCAACCCACCGAAGTACTGGTAGAAGTCATCATTATCCAGTGTATCGTATAGGTTGGATGAGTCAGAGTGCACGGATGCATCCACATTCATCAAATTTCCTTTCAGCAATTCTGTGGATTTTTTACTCCATACATCATTTCCATAGGCGTAACCCATATTATTGATGTATAACTCAGCAATTTTTTTCTCATTTTCCCATGTACCACTTGCCTCAACAGCATTGGCGACTCCAATTTCATAGGTTCCTGCTTTTACAGCAAAACACCGCATTTTGGCGATTTTCTCAGCCTTTTCTTCACTGTATCCGTCATCGATTAATCTTTGTATTATATTCTGTGTGTTTTGTTTGACATGATTTGTGTAGTTAACAGAAGATGCGTTGTTTGCCATCTGTACAGCACTGTCGACCATTTTTATTTTTCCAGGGAAGGCATCACGCATTCCTGCAGTTGCGTATACAATATCTATCCGAGGTCTTCCTGGATCATCGCCATAACTTGGCCCTAGTTCATTTTCAGGTATTAGTTCAAGTCCATTGACATATCCGTTATCATCCCATGTGGGTTTTACACCAAGTAAATAGAGGATTTCAGCTTCCAGAGTACCGTGGTCTCGTATGAATTCTACACCAAACCTTGAGAATGAAACTTTTCTTGGATATTCACCGTGATTTTCGTAATAATCCTTGAGTAAATCCTGTGCGAGTTTTTTACCTAATTCCCATGTAGCTTCTGATGGATAGAGTTCTGGATTCACTCCATAGAAATTACGACCGGTTGGTACTGAATTTGTATTTTGTATCGGGTCTGTACCTGGACCGGGTGGTATATAACCTGCATTCAGCGCAGATAAGATATTGTCCATCTCCTGTGACGAATCAAGGAGATTTTGTTTATAATCAAGACCTTTTTCAAGCTCTGAAGTGATAGTAGCATTACTATTACTATATATCATATTCTGGGCTTCGGACGGGTCAGTATTGTTGGTAACCACTTCCCATACAAGTTTCCTTGGTCTTGTATCATTTAACGGTATCCCGAGTGGATATTTTGTCTTATTGGTATAAAACGCTCCTCTGAGATTTTCTTTGAAATCGTTACCCATCATCGCACTGACCATAGCAGTCAGCTCATCATTTTCTGGATCAGTACTGTTCTGTGGAGGGGTTTCTCCCAGAACATGCAGTCCATAGGGTATATTTTCTTCAGAGATTTCTTCCAGATACCCGTGTAATTCATTTCTTGCAAATGTGTAAAATGCAGAATCATTGTTACGGAAGTTTTCAAGGGTGCTTTTGTTTAAACCCAAATCCTCATCAAGGTCAAGTTCTATCATTTGATCTATAATCTTGTTCCTGTAACTGTCCTTGACTTCATCTGAAATTGTAGCAGGGCTGTAGTATGTCTGTAGATTCCTTGAAAGATTGTTCATTTTTCCATGAAGACCGCCGTGTTCCAAAGTCGGTGTGAGATGGTCAATGATAAGAGCGTTTCCTCGGTATTCGGCTGTTAACCCTTCACCGACATTTGCTACAATGTATGGATATATATTTGGTAAATCCTGAAGCATTAGGGGTGCCCAGTCGTCTTTACGGTCCATTCCATAGGCAGGTCCCGGCAACCATTCATGTGTGCCGTGGGTACCCATATGTATAATCGCATCAGCGTTCCATTCTTTATTCAACCATAGATAAAACGCAATGTACTGGTGTGTAGGTGGTGTACTGGTACTGTGATACATTGCCTCGTCATTCTGTGTGAACCCTCTGGGAGGTTGTGGCATCAGCCAAACATCACCAAATTGCACTGAAGGTATCACAATGTATTTACCAGTTCCATTTTCCCATATCATAGGGCTCTTATTAACGGGCACATCTTCCTTCCAGGGAGCACCCCATGATGATATCACTTCTTCCTGTTTGTCTTTAGGTACAGTGCTGTTGAACCACTGATGATAAGTTTCTATAGGAATGAGCTGGAGTCCCCATTCAGTACGGTTGTTCACCATTTCATCCAGAACACCTGGTGCCCATGACCCCGCGTTTATACCCTGTTTTTGAACTTTTTCCAGAAGCTCGGTGGAATTGTTGGGTACATTTTCTATATCATAACCGCTCTGGTTCATCCTGTTAAGAAGGTTAACCATACTTGACATGGTGTTAAGATAACTGGCACCTATGTTGTCTTTACCCGGTGGATAATTGTAATAGATAGCAGCGACTTTTTTATCCTGATTATCTTCAAGTTTCAAATCTGCCCATTTAATAGCCCGGTTGGATATCCAGTCGATTTGATGTGGTATAGGTTTATACATTTCTTTTCCATCTTCGTTAGTAATATACCCTATTTTTATATAATCAAAAATACCATCAAGACTGGGAAGAACGGTTTTGCGTGCAGAATCCTGATTGGTGAATCCACGGTTTGCATCTGCCGGGTCAGTAGAGTTTTTGGCTACTATTCCTTTGAGCACAGGTACATTGAGTCGTTTGAGTTCTTCGATACCTTTTTCTGGATTATTAACGTTTAATCTGAAAGATTTAAGCGATATTACACATTGTACTAGTGGATCTCCGCTTTCGTCACAGTAGTAATCAGTGATATTATTAAAAGTCCTGAACCCTGCAATCACATTACAACCTTTACTTTCAAGGTCATCAATTAAAGCGCTGATTGTACCTGTTTTCCCTTCTAAATAGGTTGACTTGTGCATCCACAGACCAATTGTGGGTTTACTTTTGTTGTAAACATGATGAGTCCCTGTATCATTTTTATACCATTTCAGATATTTAGATGTATTATTGAAACTATAAGTATCTGCATCAGGATGAAGAAGTCCTGATTCAGGAATAATAATCGGGTCTTCATAGGTCCAGTTTTGTGTTAGATTGGTTTTATTACCATGCTCTTTAGCCAGGTATATCAACAGGTTATCAGTATTTTTGAGAGGAATTCCAGATGTACCCTTGTTATTGAAATATTGAGTAAATTTGGCATATGCAGAAGTGTTGTTATTGGTTATGGGAGAATAATCAAAATAGTCAGGTGTACCATAGGATCCTGTGTCAAAGAATACTGTTCCATTGTCACTTAGCTGTTTGAGAGTTTCATTCCTCGAGTCAAATATACTACCTGTTAGCATATGAGTGAAGATAACATCCGAATTAGTCAAATTTGCCTCTAACAACTGGTCACTTGGACCCCAAGTAGAAGTATTATATGCCGGAATATTCTTGAAGTTTATACTTTCATTGTATGGATTGGTTTCATTAGCTACTGTTAAAGCGCTTGAACCAATACCAATATAGGTTATATTGACCTGACTTTCATTATTTTCCTCTGCCGATACCGCCGGCACTGCCACTGCCAGCAAAATCAATATACTTAAAACTAATATACTCATCTTTGCATGTTGCATATTATCGCCTCGATAGTATGCAGCACATCCCGACCCAAAAGCCCGCCAGCCGACAGGTCGGGATGGCACCACAATATTTTCAATTTAAATCTATCTACAATTCCCCTTTACATATAATCAATAAACTTGTTTTGATATAGCAAAAAAATAAAACGGGTCATCCTCCCGATTCGTTCTTTCCCTCGGGCACATAAACCACCCGGCCATCTGCCAGCTGGTAGGCCGTACCCAGCGCCTCACCTGTCCCGCCTCCGATCTGTTCGGTCATGTTCAGTACTTCGATTTCCTGTCCCTCTTTGGTAATAATCTGCATGTCTTCTTGCCCCGGATTCTTGACAATGGTTACATCATCCGTGGGAGACAGCAGTTCCGGCAGCTGGACGGACATCACCAGAGCCACCAGCAGGGCCACGGAGAAAACCATGGCTATATCGAATAGGTTGGCCACGCCTGTCAAGGGATTCTCTTCATCTCCTTCATAAAGCAAACCGCTTCGCCTGTATTTGCGTTTTCTCACGCTTCATCCTCCATACAATCCAGAAGATAGTTAATATCTGCCATATCCTGCCAGTACCAGCGTTTACGCACAAGGGTCAGGACATACCCGACGATTCCGGCAAACAGACCGAGTACCGTTGTCGCAAAAGCCACCATCAGATTATGTGCAAGTTGTAAGATGTTGCCTTCTGCAAGACCTATCAAAGCCGGACCGAGGGGGATAAGAGTCCCCATCAAACCCAACATCGGGGAAACAGTGGAAAGGATCTTGGTATACTCCAGATTTTTGGTCATCCTGACTTCATACTCCTCGGAAAGCCAGTCGATAGATGTGGCAGCACTGCTGCCAAGATGGGCAGCAGCATCCCGGGCAAATGACATTACAAGGGAATTTTGCTTTAGTTCTCCCAGATGTGAAGCAGCAGAATCAAAATCGGAGGATTTCACGGAATCCTGCACCCTTTTCCCCACATCCTCAAGCTGAGTGACATTGCGATGTCTCTTTGAATACTCGGAAATGAATTCGCCGATCAGGGCCAGAGATGATACAACTGCTAACAAAAGCAGTATAATAACAGGATACAATAGTGACGAAGAAACTGTATACATTATCTGGAATAAAGAAGAATCTATTGCCATTTTTTATTATCACTCCTTAAATTAATGCTGGGTTTTGATACGATTAAGTGCAAAACCCATCGAGATAAGAATTGCAAAGCCGATGAATGGAATAATATCAAAATCCGGACCGCTGAAATCAGGCAGACCCATCTGTTTTGCGTGCATGTAGGCAGGGGCAATTACTGCACCCATCAGATAGAACAGGCCCAAGAACGTCATGGCATTGCCAAGGGTTGTTGGATCCTTTTTAAGCCTCCTGACAACCAGGGAAGAAGAAATGATGGAAGCAAAAAAGATGACACCGACCCCAAGTCCCAGAAGCGCACTGCTGATCTCAACGGTATTGGAAAGCAGCATGATTGACATAAAAAGGGCAGCAAGGCATACCGGACAGGGCAGGGAGATTACAAGGAAAGTCTTATGGGATACATCCACCCCGCAATTCCATTTTTTGGATGTGTATATTCCCACGCCCAAAAGCAAGAGAGCCATTATCACATGCAAACCCATTCCCAATTGGGAAGCATTCAGCAGGTAGGATATATCGATATAATTCAGAATTACACCTATTATTACTGATAATACAAAATACATCCCTGCAATTGTTAACAGCTGTCTGCGATCAATAGTCGAACATCCACATCCCACTCCGGCCTTAACTGCAAACACAGCTATTGCCAGAAGGATCCCTACAACCGTTAAATATACTGCACTCATTGATATACAACCACCATTATCGGGAAGGTGAAATTTACTTCAAGTCTTTATTATGCCTTCTATGGGCCAATAATTAATTCACCTGACCTGTTTACAAATCAAATACACTTGCTATATCGAATATATCCATATCATATAAAGGAAAGTTTTAGAATAACATGTGTAACCCATTTGGGTAACATAGATTGGAAAAAGAAACTGGTCTTGAGGCAATTAATATAAAAATGGATTATCAAGGACGTATTGAAACAGAAATCCCAACAATATGTCCAAAAGACTAATATACAACACAATATCAAATGCAGCGTCTAATGAAAGAACTCATATGCCCTAAATGTGGCAATCCTACTCACAATCTTTATGAAAATGTGTGCAAGAACTGTTTTTTAAAGCAGTTTAAACTTGCCGAATTAGACCCGGTCATAAGCACCCAGATCTGTGCCAGATGTGGCTCCAAGTACGAAAGGGGGCAGTGGACAGATACAAAACACGATACAAATACAGTACTTGAGAAAGTTGAAAGCGAACTGTTGCTTCATGAAAATGCAGACATAATTGAACTTGGATTTGAACCTCAAAAACTGACTCCCTACCAGTATATTGTTAATATTTACATTCAGGCAGAAATCTACGGCATGCCTCTGGAAGAAAAACTTACAACTGAGGTCCGTGTCCAGCGCAGTGTCTGTGATGCATGCAGCAGGATAGCTGCCGGTTACTATGAAGGAATCATCCAGCTTAGGGCAAGTAACAGGAATCCTACAGATGAAGAAAAGAAAAAATGTGACCACCTGGTCCGCGATACCCTGAGCAGGATGGAGAAAAAAGGGGACAGACTGGCTTTTATTTCAAACATGTCTTCATCAAAGGAAGGGACAGATTACTATATTGGCTCATCCGGAGCCTGCAGGCAGATCTGTAAAATTATAACATCCAAACTTGGAGGAGAACATCAGGAATCCCCGTCCCTGTTCAGCCAGCGAGATGGTAAGGAGCTCTATCGAGTATCATATGCCGTACGCCTGCCAAAATATGTTCCCGGAAATATTCTCTATTTTAATAATCAGGTATTGCAAATAAAAAATTGTGATAAAAAAGCCAAATGTATAGACCTGCAAACCGGCAAGAAAGTTATTGCATCCATAGAAGATATCGAAAAGGCCGAATTCCTGGGTGTATACAATGATTCAATACTGGCTGTGCTGGTGGCAATTGAAGACAATGCCATAATGGTCCTTGATCCCACAAACTACCAGACAGTGACCCTCAAAAAACCCTTTTTCCTGACTGCCAGAGAGGGAGAGGAAATTCCGGTACTTAAAACCGAATATGGAATAATACCCATCCCCGAAGAGATAGAAGCATGAAAAATATCCTGATAATCGGGTACAGCAGCAGGAATATTGCCTGTTCTGCCATGGATGCAGGATATAATGTATATGCAATTGATGCTTTTTGTGACCGGGATCTGGAATATAATACCTGCAAATGCCATGCTTTGATGGAAGAAGACATCCATAAAGTGGATCGGGAAGAAATTGTCCGGATAATGGATAATTTCGAAACGGATTTTGACGGAGTAGTCCTGGGTTCGGGGTTTGAAAATCTTGAGAGGGAAATCTTTGACTGCCCAGTCCTGAATAATTCTGTGAGACAAATGAGAACTGTATCGGATAAAAAATGTTTTGCAGAAGAATTACAAAAACTTGGGATCCCCCATCCTGAAACCCACGTAGCTACTAATCCGCCTCAAATAAACACCCCTATGATACTCAAACCAGCAATCGGGGGCGGAGGAATTTTCAATAAAATAGTAACCAGTGCAGATGAACTGGAATATCAGATTGACAATATATGCAAAGCCGGAAATTTCAAACCGGATGAACTTATTCTGCAGGAAGTCATACCCGGCACTGCAGCAAGTGTTTCCATGATAAGTGATGGAAAACAGGCTACTACAATTGCTGTTAATGAGCAACTTATTGGAATTGCCTGGCTTACTAACATGCCGTTTGCCTATTGTGGAAATATCACTCCCATGCAGACAGCCCATGAAAAGGAAATGATTGAAATCTGCAAAAAATTATGTAAACACTTCGAACTGAAAGGCTCCAATGGAATGGATTTCATAATTACAGAGAAGGGGCCATTGATACTGGAAATAAATGCCAGGTTCCAGGGAAGCCTGGATAGTGTGGAAATTGCAACAGGAATCAATCTGTTTCAGGCTCATGTAGATGCATTTAAGGGGATGTTGCCAGAAAAACCGAAATACCAGCGGTGGGGTGGGAGAACTATACTGTATGCTTCTGAAAAACCGGTTACTGTCCGCAAACAAATATCTGAAGTCTTTGGAAGGGGGCGTTTTGCAGACATCCCGAAATCCGGATATGAGGCATTCCCGGATGAGCCGGTTGTTTCTATACTGGCAGAGGGTAATTCCAGAAGCGATGTAATTGGATATATGAAAGAACAGGCGAAAATGCTGCATAAGATAATGTAATGCAACCCCATAACTATAAATAGCATGAAAGGTAGAAAGCGTAAACTCTACTTATTACTAATTCCTTTCCATGAGGCGATCAATTGATAGATTTAAATGACCCTGTAGTACGAGGATACCTGATACAGCTGCTTGGAGAAGAAGGAATCACAATGATTGAGAATATGCCCGAAGGTGAAGTCACCGACGAGGAAATAGCAGAAGCTACGGGTGTGTTATTGAATATTGTTCGAAGAAACCTATTCATAATGAACGAGAATAAACTTGCTGTATGTCGCCGGGAAAGGGATTCAAGCAGCGGCTGGTTGACATACCTCTGGCAACTTGACATGGATGACATAGATACCCAGCTGACAAAAGAGAAGAAAAAACTCGTTAAGAACCTTCAGGCACGTCTGGATTTTGAAGAGGATAACGTATTTTATGTCTGCCCGGAAGGATGCATAAGGATTCTGTTCAACAATGCAGCTGAGTGCCATTTTCTTTGTCCGGTATGTGGTGAAGACCTGACCTTCCAGGAAAATACGGAAATGGTTGAGACACTAAAAGAAAGACTTACTGCCCTGCAGGAAAGTTGAGCAATGATCTCTTACAGGGATGCAATACTGCTACTCAAAAACGAAGGGTGTTCTGAAAAAGTAATCCAGCACTGCATTGAAGTATCAAGGGCATCCGAAGAGATTGCAGAAAGGCTTCAAAGAAGGGGCTACGATGTTGATATAGAACTCGTCAGAATCGGCGGGCTTTTACATGATATCGGAAGAGGTACCACACACGGCATTATGCATGCAGATGCTGGTAGCCGGCGTGCTACTGAACTGGGCCTTGACGAAAAACTAATAGATATTATAAGGAACCATATTGGTGCAGGTATCCCTAAAGATGAAGCAAAAGAAATGGGACTTCCACCACAGGATTATATGCCCCTCTCCATGGAAGAGAAAATAGTTGCTCATGCGGATAACCTTGTGAAAGGAACAAAACGCATATCCACAGAGGAGCGCATCAACCTTATGAAGAAAAAAGGTATCGGGAAAAAGGCCATCGAAAGAGTTCGTGCCCTTGCAGAAGAACTTGGAATTTGGCAACTTTAAATTTTATGGGATGCAGGAAAGCAATGATCTTATCTGGAAACTCTGCAACACTTTCTCCTGATCATAACTAAATCCATAAGAGAAGATATCTCTTTTGCCCTCTCAAACCTTTCACCTGGCATCTTTGCAAGCACAGTTTTTAGTTTAGCATTCCCAACATCAATACCCATACCCAGTATAAATTCAACGCCATATCTTGACGTAGTGTCACCAACAGAAAGAACACTATCCAGTGTATCATGATCCATAAGACATATAGATTTCAGTCCCACTTCAGAAGCTTCCTTAACCAGTCCGTCAGGTGAAAGTGTACCCCTCGGAATAGAAAGAATGTGTATGCATGTCAATAATCTTATTTTGCCCCTTATAGAATCAAATATACCCGGACCTCAGATAAACTCATAATCCATATATAATTTATGCCAGAATTGTATATATAAGACGTTTAATATATACTTAATATTCATTGGCTTTGTAGAAATACTCATGAGAATACAAATGTAACCACATAGTATAGATTTTCTACAAAGCCAATTTTTTAGAAACTCATAAATAGTGTTTAAACCGAATTATACTGCTGCATAAGGGAAATACAACGAAGGTATTTGATTATGGCAATGTCGAAAAAAGATATAGACAGAAAAAAAGGTGCAAAGAGAGAAAAACTGGCAAAACTGGAAGAATTAGCAGCCAGCGGCAACAAAGATGCCAAAAAGAAACTTGCCAAGGAAAAAAGGAAAGGAAAATAACTTCCTTTCACTTTTTTGACGTATGATTATTAATTTACAATCCATCCTTCAAAGAGTTTGCCGCCGTGCTTATACTCCCGAGCCCGGAAGTATATTGCGTTATACGTAGAGCTTATATGACTTCTTTTTTTGTTGCTCCTTTATTCATTGCCCCTATTACAAGGCCCTGTACCCCATTGATCGCACCGGCAGCGGCACCAAGGGACCTTGCAATGAGAAATTTGTATTTCATCGGGACGCTGCCATCTGAAAGTGCTGTCTGACGGGTGTTCTCCAGCAGAGCGAAGAATTCCGGGTCTGCACTTTTTTATTACTTCAAGTGGTTTTTCGGAAATTTTGTAGATATCTCCATAGTATTCACATGTAGTTTCACTTATGCTACCTGACTCATCCTTGCTGTTGGATTCGAATATTTTTACGTAAAGACTTCAGTATCACAATACCGGCATAGCTTTGAGTTTGCAGAAATCATTCACCTATAAGCTTTCGTGTAATCTCTGCCACATGCCGACCCTGGAAACGTGCAATTCCAAGCTCATTCTCGCTCGGATGCCTAGTATCAGGCCCGTTGCCCGCAATAGTTGAAGCTCCATAAGGACTGCCACCTGATATTTCATCAAGGGTTGTTTGTCTTACCTCTGAATAAGGAACACCCACAATCACCATCCCGTGATGCAGTAAAGTTGTGTGGAAGCTGAGTATGGTCGATTCCTGACCCCCATGCTGGGTAGCACTGGATGTGAAGACACTGCCAACTTTACCGATAAGTGCACCTTGCGCCCAGATACTGCCAGTGCTGTCAAGGAATGTTCGCATCTGGGCAGTCATCATCCCATAGCGAGTCGGAGTCCCGAAGATGATAGCATCAGCTTCCACAAGATTGTCTATACTTACAACAGGTATATGCCCGAAACTCTTTTTGGACACTAACGCCCCCATTTTCTCCAGAATCTCAGGACTAAGAGTCTCCGCTACCTGATAAATTCCGACTTCCGCACCTTCTACTTCCCGGGCACCCTCGGCAATTGCTTCCGCAATCCTGTAAACGTGCCCGTAGAGACTGTAAAATACAATGTTTATTTTCATTGTCCCCACTACCTTGGCTTCTATTTCCATAACAATATGTAACCTATGGTAGATTCATTTTAAATGACAAATAAGTTTTGGTTCTGTTAATATTTTCATAAGAGAACAAATGTAACCACTGATTTCACAGAGGAAATTTTAAGTGTTTTCTCCTTTCCTTATTCCATGAAGCCACAATTTTCCTGTATTTTGCCACAATCAGTCCTCCTATATACCAAACACTCAATACAATACAACAATGAATGAGGGGGTCTGTAGAAAACCTTCCCTTTAAATTCCACTAGTACATTATCATTTTTATAAGAAGTCCCCAATGTGATTGTGGCTATAAAAAGCACAATGGAGATGAATGTGTTTTGTTACAGATTGAGAACTGGAACTCCCATTAAATCTGTGACTTTATGGTATGCGGTCGAGAAATGAGAAATGAATTTGCTGAAGACATCTATCATTACAGAAAGCTGGTAGAGACGATGTTTTCTGTTTTAAAAAGGAGATATGGGGAAGAACTGAAGGCAACAAAATACAGAAATCAGGTGAAAGTGGTCAAGTTCAAATTATTAAGTTATAATAGAGACAGGACAACTTCTATTTCAGTAATTATTCAAATGAGGAATTATACTTTTTTAATATCTTCGACCATCAGGTCATAATCATCAAAGCCTTTTTCCACGACTACAATTACACAAATCAGGACACCCAGCACAGTAGTTACAAAAATCGCTACCATTATGGTTATCTGGTATTTGATAGCCAGTATGGGATCCACTCCCCCCAATATCTGACCGGTCATCATGCCCGGCAGGAATACTATACCCATAGTTGCCATGTTGGCAAGAGTTGGTTTGAGAGAAGATAGCATACTCCTTTGCATGTAGGGAAATAAGGCTTCTTTCTTGGATGCACCAACACAAAGCCTGTACAGGTAACGTTGTTCATTGTTCTTTACATCTTGATAAAAATCATTCAATGCAACAATATTTGCACGCAATGAGTTGCCCATAAGCATACCTGCAATGGGTATGAGATAGCGAGCCTCAAAGATATCATCAAGTTTTATGATAAAACCGGTAAAATAAAACAGAACCAGTATGTTTGCAATGGAAAAAAGGATTAGCATTGTGGGAAGAAAAGGTCCTGTCTTGAAATCCGTTCCTTCGAGTATGGTATATGTTGCAAAGAACAGCATTACAAATACCCATAAAACGTTAATAAGCGGGTTATTAATATCAAAAACTACGGTAAGCAGAAGCCCTGTCAGGAATAACTGGAAAGACATCCGCGATACGATAATGACACTTTTCTTTATGATACCCAATTTGAAATAATAACTTACCAGAAAAGGAAGAATAAGCAACAAGGCGCAGAATATGAATCCGGAGGGTCCAATATTTTGAATTAAGTTAATTTCTGCCATCTATGCACCTCATTTGTTCGGAATATCCACAACACGCAAACCTTCTCTTTCCCACTGGGGATCGTGTGAAATGACAACTACTGTTAATGAAGGGTCATTGACAAAATAGTCAACTACCTTTGATTTTAATGAAGAATCGAGGGAAGAAGTCGGTTCATCAAGCAAAAATACATTTCTTTCCAGAAGTAGAGACAAAATGAGTATAATACGTTGTTTTTCCCCTCCAGAGAGAGATTTGAATTCTTTTTTGAGAATGGAATCATCAAGTTCAAACCATTCAAGCAATCTTTGGATTTTTTCAAAATCCAAAGTAAACCCAACGGCATTATAGGAGAATATAGTGTCAAAGAACTCGTTTACACTATCTCTTCCAACATCAACATCCTGGGGAACATAGGCTATTTTTGTACGCACAACAGAAACAGAATTACCATTAACCGGCAAATTATCAAAATAAACATTACCACCTGAAGGGTACATCAATCCCAGTAAACACAGGAAAAGGGTGGATTTACCGGTCCCGGATTTCCCCCGGATTAGAACTTTTTCACCTTCCTTTATTGTAAGATTGAAATTCTCCAGAACCCTCTGATGCGAATGAATAATGCTAAGGTCCCTGTATTCAATAATATTTTTATCCATATACACCAACAGATTCCCATATAGCAGAAAGTAGAAAAGTAAACACCATATTTATGGTTTGTTATACATAAAATATATACTCATAATTGGCATATACATAATCAACCTCAAATAATTAATTGATCCTGTATATGCTTATTCTTGAGCGTATTGAAAAGAACATACAACTTGCACATTACCAATTTTATCCAGTATGGCCTGTAGCCAATTCAAATTTCATGTAAAGGAAGTATCATATTAAAATAAATATTCCTTTGCCGAAAGGTGAACAGAAGCGGATAAAAATCTACTCCTGCCTCCCTGGCCTTTTGATATGCCCCGTAGAATTGTGGGTCCATTAGCCGGTTAGGGGAAAAATATTTTGCATCAGGCCTGAAAACCAGAAATAGAACCGCTGCATTGTCCCCGTTTTTCTTTGCCAGTATAAGTTCATCAAGGTGACGTTTGCCCCTTATTGTAGGAGCATCGGGAAAAAGGGCTACTTCATCCCTAACAAGGGTACACCCTTTAATCTCTACCCAGATACGTTTGTCCCCTTTGAAAACAAGAAAATCCAGTCTGCTGTCACCAAGTTTTTGCTCAGGCAAAATTGAATCCACCCGCCCCAGGGGACTAATGTCAGGACACGATAATACCCACTCAGCAATCTTGCGATGATATGCAGAATTTACAAGTATCCATTCAGCATCCTTTTTTGCAGCAATGAGGTCCCATTTTGTTTTACGATGGGGATTTGTCGCCTTTTTCAGTAGTAACCCGTTTCCCCTGTAAAGCAGATCAACCAGCCTTCCGGGGTCATGAACATGGACAGCCACATTTTGCTTACCAGATGACAGAATATCTACAATCGCAACAAATCGGTTGGGACGGCTAATGAAGACGGCTTCAGCATCCCATCCAATATGCATTACCCGTTTTTCTGATTCAGCCATATACATACCAATAATCTGACATCCTTTTAATCATGAGCCAGCAGTCCACCGAGAACTGCTCCAATAATACCAATTATGCCGGTATGCAACATAATCAGGACGAACATGCCTGCACCCAGTCCTGTAACAATTGCCATCAAACCCGGTATATTGTGAAAAAGGGAACCCACAAAGCCTGCCAGAATAAAACCGGGAATCACCATCAATATGAACATTAATGTGCCTACTAAGAAGCCATCCCATGCAGAACGCACCTCGGAATAGGCTCCTGCAAAGCCACCTATAAATGGAGAAAGCATGTTTACAAACGGAACTAAATAAAGTACAAATGTAACTATCAAGCCTATAACGGCACCTTTGATCAAACCCATTTTTCGCCTCCATCAATATAAGCCCATATCAACCATAATTAATTTAAATATTCCTATACAGAAGTCTCAAAGAGAGTGGATATGAACCAAAACGAACAATTTCAGGCCAATCTAGCAGATGCGAGAATCTTGTTCAGGGAAGAAGATGCAGTAATAAGAATAAAAGAACTTCCCACAATGATAATCGGGGATTTGCATGGAGACCTTGAAGCCCTGAACATGGTAATTTCAATTAAAGAAGAGTTAGAACCTGCAAATATAATATTCCTGGGAGATTATGTAGACCGGGGAAGAAATTCTGCAGAAGTCCTTTCAAGATTATTGAAATTAAAGATTGCCTCACCGAAAAATGTCTTCCTCCTGAGAGGGAATCATGAAACAAAGCAGATGAACGAGAAAAGGGGATTCTTTGATGAGCTGAAAGATAGTGAGCTGTTCAATTTTGCTAATATCGTGTTTGAAGAAATGCCTGTAGCAGCTGTAATAAATAAAAAAATATTCTGTGTCCACGGCGGTATCGAGGATATCAGAAAAACAACAACGATCACAAAACAAGATTCATTTAATTATCTCTGGAATGACCCCTCAGAGATACCGGGCCTGAACTTCTCCATAAGAGGAAGAAGCATACGGACCTTTGGCCCCGATATTGTGGAAGGATTCCTGCGCCTTAATGACCTCCAAATGATTATTCGTGCCCATAGTTCACTGGATACAGGATATAAATGGTGGTTTGGAAATAAATTGCTATCAATACATTCCACGCTGAATAAGCATGGGACACCCGTAAAGGGTGCTGTATGCCTTATAAAAAAGGATCAACTGGACATATACACATATGGAAAAACGGGAGATGGTGCAAGGATTATTGACAAAACCAGGCATGATCTTTGATTGTAAAATACCCTGGCATCCGAAAAAGTCCTAATTATATTAGACAGACATCCCAAATATGCAAAAAAGGAAATGGAATTATACAAAGTATTCGCCGTTAACATTTAAATAGTAGAACAACCCTCATTTTATAGTGGGACAGATTAGCAAGTCTGCCCGGCCCCCGCACAGTCCGGGAGCAAATATCATACAACCACCTTTGTTGATTCTGGCCGGCACGAAACCGGCCGGATCACAAGCTTTTTTGAACAAACAATATGTATTATTAATGAATAATATAGCCTGAATGAAAGACTTCAGACTCCATATTTATCATGCCCGTCAATGTGATCCCAAAAAGTGCACAGGCAAAAGACTCAAAAAATTTGATCTGGTCCGACTGCATGAAAAAATACATTCACTCCCAAAGGGATCCATCTTACTGGACCCACTGGCAGAAAAAGCCCTTTCGCCTGCAGACAGTGAGATTTCAAACATTATTGTCCTTGATTGTTCCTGGAATACCGTGGAAGAAAATTTTCCTAAACTGTTGCGCCGCAAGTTACAGCATCGTGCGCTGCCCTTTCTACTAGCTTCAAATCCGGTGAATTTTGGCAAACCTTTTAAGTTAAATTCTGTCGAAGCTTTTGCCGCAGCTTTGTATATTTTGGGAAATAAAGAGCAGGCAGAAAACATTCTGTCAAAGTTTAGATGGGGACATACTTTTCTGGAACTTAACAGACAACCTCTGGAAGATTATAGTAAAGCGAACAATAGTGAGGACATTATACAAATCCAAAATGAATACATCTGAGTAGGAGGTAAAATATGGAGATACAAATTGGAGTTATCGGGGCCGGGTCCTGCGACAGTGAAATCGACAGCCTTGCAGAAGAGGTGGGAAGAGAGATTGCAAAAAGGGGAGCATACCTTCTTTGTGGTGGCATGGAAGGTGTTATGGAAGCTGCCTGCAGGGGATGTAAAAAAGAAGGTGGCAAAACTGTTGGAATACTTCCCGGGTCTTCTGCAAAACAAGCAAACCCTTATGTTGACATCGCCATAGTAACGGACATGGGACACGCAAGAAATGCAATCATTGCGGCTTCATGCGATGCGGCTATAGCAGTTGGTGGGGAATATGGTACATTATCAGAGATTGCATTGTCTATTAAAAACGGCAAACCAGCCATCAGACTTTGTTCAAAGTGGGATATTGAAGGAACAATCCCTGCCCATTCGGCAAAAGAAGCGGTAGATATGGTATTCAAAAAAATAAATTGAGACTACATTATTGATATTTGCTGAAAGATACATTTATATGCAATGACTCTTTTGACAGAAATATTTATAGAAAATAGAAAAAACAACTTATAACGTGATCCTCAATGCATCTGATAATAGCCGAAAAACAAATTGCAGCAAGACGAATTGCATCTATTCTCAGTCCAAAAAAGCCGCAGAAAAAAAGGATTAGCGGTATTGACTCCTATGAGTTTGGGAACGATGAGAAAACCATAGTTATCGGGCTTAGCGGACATATAGTCCAGCTCGATTTCCCTCCCGCATACAATAACTGGCAGAAGGTTGAAGCAAAAGAACTCGTAGACGCCGAACTTATTATTACACCTACCCACGCAAAAATTGTGAGCGCCCTGAAAAAACTCGGTAAAAAGGCAACAAAGGTTACTATTGCCACTGACTACGACAGGGAAGGTGAACTTATTGGTGTTGAAGCTCTCAATATCGTAAAAGGAGTAAACGAAAACATCGAGTATGAAAGGGCAGTATACAGTGCAATCACACCTGCAGCTATCAAGGAAGCATTCGAAAACACTACAAAAATCGATTTCAATCTCGCAGATGCAGGACATTCCAGACAGGTAATTGATCTGGTATGGGGTGCCAGTCTCACACGTTTTATTTCCCTGGCCTCCAGAAGACTTGGAAAGCAATTCCTATCGGTCGGACGTGTACAATCACCAACCCTTGCCCTTATTGTGGACAGGGAAAAAGAGAGAGAGGTTTTTGTACCTGCGCCTTACTGGGAAATATATGTAGACCTGGTTAAAAACGGAGAAAATTTCAAGATCAGGCATAAGAAAACCCGCTTCTGGGAAAAGGAAGAAGCAGACAGGGTATTTGGAGTTATTGGTGATGAAGCACTGGTTTCCTCCCTGGAAACTTCCACTAAAGAAGACAAGACACCCATGCCGTTCAATACAACCGAATTCATAAGGGCTGCCAACTCGATTGGATTTACCCCGGCCAATGCCATGAGAATAGCAGAATCCCTCTATACCAACGGTTATATTTCATACCCCAGAACCGACAATACTGTCTATCCCTCAACAATTGACCTGAGAGAACAGATAGAAATGTTCTCTAAAGGCCATTTCAGTGAATATGCAAAAAAACTGTTGGCAAAAAAAGAGCTCAAACCCACAAAGGGAAAGAAAGAAACTACAGACCATCCGCCAATCTTTCCTGCATCAGTTGCGAAGAAATCCCAGCTTAAGGAAGATGAATGGAAAGTGTATGAACTTGTAGTCAGGCGGTTCTTTGCCACTTTTGCCGAAAATGCAGAATGGGAAACCATGAAGGTCAGTTTTGACATCAATGAAGAGGAATTCAGGGCAAATGGTTCCCGGCTTGTAAAGCCAGGATGGAGATGGTATTACCCATACAATGCTCCGGAAGATCGATTGTTCCCTGCTTTGGAAGAAGGGGAGATACTTCCTGTTAATGATAAAGAAATGCTTGATAAGGAAACGAACCCCCCGGGCAGATATGGTCAGGGAAGACTCATCAAAATGATGGAAGACATGGCGCTGGGAACAAAAGCCACACGTCATGAAATTATAAGCAAACTTTACTCAAGAGCATACGTGCATGGCAATCCCCTCCAGCCTACCCAGACTGCATATGCGGTGGTAGAAGGGCTGGAAAATTATGCCCCCACAATTACCAGACCAGACATGACCAGTACTCTCGAAGAAGACATGGACCGCATTGCAGAGGGTAATATATCTGAAGAAAAGGTACTGCAGCAATCCAGGGACATGCTGAAAGATGTCTTTAAGGAACTGGAAGAGAACCGTGAGAAAATATCCGAATCCCTCAGGGAAGGCCTGAGAAAAGATAAGATCATAGGCAAATGTCCGGATTGTGGTTGTGACCTGATCGTACGCCGCTCACGCCGGGGGTCAAGATTTATCGGATGCGAAGGATACCCTGACTGCACATTTTCCCTGCCCCTTCCAAAAAGCGGACATATACTTGTTACCGACAAGACATGTGACAAACACAGCCTGTACCACATAAAAGTAAAGGGGCAGAAGAAAAGAGCATGGGATCTGGGGTGTCCTTATTGTAACTACCTTGAATGGAAAGAAGAACAAAAGAAAGAAAAAGCTGCAACTCCGCGACCGGAAAAGATCAGTGATATTCCGGGTATCGGGAAAGTTACCGAAGAAAAACTAAATTCTGCAGGCATTTCAACTGTCGATGAACTTGAAAATTCAGATGCAAACGAAATTTCAAAAACTACAAATATACCTCTGGGTAAAATAATCCGATGGCAGGAAGCAGTTGCATATTAAGAGGGAGAAAACTATGCGTATTGATTTTAAAGGGGGTTGCAGGGAGGTAGGGCGATCTGCAATTCTGGTGAATGAAGAGATTCTGATAGATTACGGCATCAAGCCGGGAGACCGACCCGACTATCCAGTTGATGGTATTTTTCCGAAAAGCATTTTTGTTTCCCACGGCCATCTTGACCATTGCGGAGCGGTTCCCAACCTCATGGACCTGAGTCCAGAGGTGTACATGACACATATGACCTCCAGGTTTACTGAAATCCTGGGCAGGGACACACTCAAAATATCAGAAAGAAGAGGATTACCAGAACCGTATGATGAAGGAGATTTGCAGAAACTTTCCCAGATTACAAGAAGAAAGCACTTTGGAGAAGAGGTCAGGACAAACGACTATCTTGCCAGGATATATAGTGCAGGGCACATACCGGGTGCATCATCGATATACCTCGAGGACAATAAAGGGGAAAGCCTGCTTTATACCGGTGATATAAGTACCAGTGATTCCAGGCTTGTATCAAAAGCTGACACATTGCCTGATGTAGATGTATTGATTACAGAAAGCACATACTTTGGAGAAGACCACCCACCCCGAAAGGAAACCGAGAAAGCATTTATTGAGTCTGTTATTGATACAATTGATATCGGTGGTACGGTCATTATCCCTGCTTTTGCCATTGGACGGACACAGGAAATTATGATGTTACTCCATTCAGAAAAGATTCCCTGTTTTGTGGATGGCATGGGAGTGGCAATGACAGATGAGATGCTGAATCATCCAGAATACCTAAAATATCCAAAAAAACTGGAAAAGGCATTTGGTTTTGCTACTACTGTAAAAGGAAACAAGAGAAATAGAATTCCTCTGGAAGGTTCGGTCATAGTAACAACTGCGGGAATGCTTAATGGAGGCCCTGTACTCTATTATCTGGATAAGAAAGCTGACGATCCGAAAACAAAAGTAATGCTTACAGGATATCAGGTCGAAGGAACAAACGGCAGACTTGCTCTTGACAGTGGTTTTCTCGAAATAAATGACCGAATACAACATCTGAGGTGCAAACTGGAGCAATACGATTTTTCGGCCCATTGCGGGGATAAAGAGTTGAAAGAACTTGTAAGGGACTTTTGCGACAGGGGAACTGAAACCGTGTACACAATGCACGGGGATGATGCGGAGGGGTTCGCACAATGGATAATGGATGAAATCGGTGTTGAGGCCTATGCTCCTGCAACCGGTGAAACCCTTATGACCCGATGAAATCATTCCTGACTGACCTGAGGTCATCCAGAGTATTAATATTTTGGAGGCATGCAAGGAGTGGATCCATTTTTTCTATTTCCGCTATGTCCACTTCAACCATGTCATTCATTTCAAATACGGGTGACAGAATGAAATACCTGTTATCCCGTATCGACTTTTCAATGAGGGGAATCAGCAGGCAAACCCTGTAAACTGCACAGAGAGGCTCATAACTGTCATTTTTTCTTTTTATGAGAGCGCAATTATGGCCTTTTGCTTTTGAGAAGAGCAACTCAACTATTTTCGGGTCAGGAAAAGGCATATCACAGGCTGTGACAAAAATATATTCATAGGAGGCAGCTTTCAATCCTGCCAATATGCCCGCAAGGGGACCTACCCCTTCATACTCGTCAAAAGCCGTTGGTAATTCTCCCGTAACTGGAGCAAGTAAATCATATTGGTGTTTATCCCGCAGGGATATTATTATTTCATCCACAAGCGGCTCAAGTGTGCTGATTATCCGACTGATTACAGGCATCCCTTCTATCTCTATCAGGGCCTTTTCTTTATAACCAAAACGTTTTCCTTTTCCTCCTGCAAGTATCAGGGCCGAACGTGGCATAGTGCCAACAATCCCGACATTAAATATTACACTTTCGCACAATATCCGAAACAATTAAAGACCAGTATTATCAATCCGTTATGCATGGAACAAAATCCTGAAAAAAAAGAAGTAGCAGAAATGGCGAGGATCGTATTAGCAGCAGCCAGAACTGCTCCAAAGGGTAAAGGAATTGATGATATAGTAACTGCCCTGGCCGATAGAAAAGATATGGAAGATATCGCAACCGAGATGGAAAATATCGCTGATGAAAAGAGTGATGGATTCCAGTTCCTGAAAAGGGATGCAGCAAATGTCAGGCAGGCGGATGCCTTTATAGCTATAGGAGTCAAGCATGCCGAGCCGCTTAAATTGAACTGTGCTGCCTGCGGCTTTGCAACATGTGCAGAAATGAAAGCTCAAAAAAGAATAGAAGGAGATTATGCGGGTCCTAACTGTGCTTTCAAGAACATAGATCTGGGAATTGCTATTGGATCTGCTGTGGCTAAAGCAAAAGACCTGTGCATAGATAACCGCATAATGTACTCGGCAGGAAACGCTGCACGTTCACTGGGTTTGGTTGAAGCGGATGTCGTTATGGGAATTCCATTAAGCGTTTCAGGAAAAAGCCCTTTCTTTGACAGGAAATGGCCCTGAATATCAGGTTATACCGCGACGGCGCTCACTGCGATACTGATCCACAAGAGATTTTAATTTCTCTTCCTCTTTTTCCTTTTTCCAGTGATCAGCTTTGCCAAACCAGTTTTCAATTGCAATTTTCAAAGTTTTAGGAGATACAACTGCAAAATCACCCTCTTTTTGTATATCCAGATCTTCAAGTACAGGAATACTTTCTTCAAAAAATACCTCTTTTGCCGCGTAAGATATTCCTGCAGGTACGATCAGCGCTTTTGGAGAATAAGATGCAAGCAGGCCAGCAGTTGAAGCACTACCCCCACTGGGGTCCTGGAAATAAACAACATCCCCTTTTTTAAGGCCATACACATCTGCTACGTTCAAGATGGATTCGCGGCTAAAAGAAGAAATGACTTTTACAGGAATGCCTTCACCCCTGCTTTCCATCTTTTTGATACTTTTAAGGCGTTTTACCTGAGCCTTAGAATCATGAAGCCTCTTATTCAGACGTTTGATATCCCTTTTAAGGTTCGCAATTTTCTTATTACGAATTGAAATCTCTTTTTCCTTCTGCAGTTTAATGCGTTCAGTTTCACGCATTTGCCGGATTTTTGATTCCAGGTTGGAGATTGTACTATCCCTTGACCTACGTTGATCAATGAGCTCTTTCACATATTCCTGTAATTCAGCAATCTCCGAATCCCTGCGTTTGAGCTTTTCTGTCATTTTACGATAGGTTTGATCATCAATACCATCAGAAAGAGAGCCAGAAGTTTCTGCTGCACTTTTTTGGGCCTTCGATGGTTGCTTCTTTTCCTTCAAAGAACTAATGGCCTCTTCTATGGATGAACCTTTGATGACTTCGACTTTTATTTTATCGATATCCATGTAAGGAGGAGACTTACTTTCAATCTTCAGGAAAAGCTGTCTGTATTTTTTATAAGCTGATATGGCAGCGGAAAGGGAATCCCTTTCATGGTCATTGGAATAGCCATGGGGTTTAGCCAGTTCAATCTTTTCATCCGATGGAATGGGACCACCGGGGGAATAACTGACAGCACTGAAACTACGCCTGATTTTTTCCACTGCTGCAGGCATCGGGTATACATCGGTCGCCACTATTGCAGGTTTGCCGTATTCAGAAATAAGTTTCACCACTTCATCATGGGAAATACCCCGATAACTGGCGCAATGTAGAACATCACCTTCAAGAGAAAGTATGGAGAGGCCAACAGTCGTGCCCGGATCAACACCCACAATAGTAGGCCTGCGTTCTTTGCTTTTCAAAGGTATATACTGTATCTTATCCCTCACAAAACTCCTGACATTTACCTGCACATCCGAACCGGATGAGGGATGGATGGGTACATCGCACTTGCGTGCATTAACGGTAAATTCACACCTGACATATCCTCCAAAGCCCTTGACGACTTTGCTTGTGTAATTGAAGTTGCGCTCCTTTGCCGCTCCTTTAAGTATCGATTCAATCTCACGGCTTTTGACTTTTACAGCCCCGTGAACCTTACGACAATAACGATTCTGACTCCAACCTCCCCTGCCAAGAGAACGTGCCCTGCTTACCTTTATTTTTGTTTTATCCTCAAAAAGGGATACTTCCACCCCTACTCCCATTTCAGCCAGTCTTGCACAGGCTTCTGCTTCATCCCCGGGATCACGGGGATTTATTGAAATATCATACTTGTGGGCAAGAAAGGGCAGGGAAACCTGCTTCAATCCACCTGTGACCTGTACGAGTTTCACACCAGAAGGGAGTTTTTCCAGGAAATGAATCAATTCCTTCTTATCTTTTGCCAGTTCATAGATATTATCTACAGCTATTATCATTGGATGATCATCTTTTATCATCCTGAAAATACGATGCATTTTCAACATCGAATGCCTGTAAACCGAACCGTCTTTCAGAATAGCAACTGCATAACGTGGAACCTGACCGGAACGCGGCGACCCCCCGGCAACGTCTATACCATAAATGGCATTTGATGTCATTATCTGTATTTTTGTTTGTATTAATCTTTAATATTATCGGTACTGGATACTATCTGTCCATATAATGCGTCGACATCTCTTTTCAGATTATATTTTTTCTTGAAATGAGCAGCTATGTTCGAAATATCACGCATTAGGAGCTCCTCTGCATGAGGATGAGACGGAGTTACATACTGAGGCCAATCGATAATCTGCACACCTTTGGGATTGACAAAAATATTGTACTCACTCAGATCGGCATGAATTACATTATGGCAATAGATATTTTCGACCTGCTCCATTATCATATCAAAAAAGATTTCGGGATCTTCCAGTCTGACCTTGAACAAAAGTTCTCCTTTGGCAGGTTCCATTACTATAGCATGCCTGTTACTGTCGATGGGTTTGGGAATGCTGATATCAGGATACAGACGGGAAATTACTTCGTACTCACGTCCTGCTGCAAGTCGGGCGGCATATATCCAGGAAAAATGTTCCCTATTAACCAGGTGTCCACGCAACCTTTTAACATCCTTGAAACTGGTGCGCCCTTCCCTGTGGAATTTTACTATCACTGTTTCCGGATCACCGATGGGCAATTCAGGTTCTTTCATACCCTCATGAACAACCGATTCCTTGCCCACACCGATTTCATCCCCAAGGGCACAGATACTACCCCGTTTTACCAGTGCATTGATAGCCAGAGCATCATAACCATTGAAATACAGCCTGTAGCCTTCATAGGGTTGTGTTGTTGCCACAACAAGCTCTTTTTCGATCAATTCACCTAACAAATAGGCCAGGTTCTGCTGGTCGATACGTGTGTATTTCACAAGTTCATCAAAAGGTACCCATTCATGATCTTGCATGCCTACTTCAATACCTGTAAGAATACGAAAGTCCCTGGAGGTTATATCAGGAAATAACCTGAGTACATCGGCAATCATTGTATCACAAAACAAAAAATAATTAAGTGTGCCTTTTTCTGGCTTCTTCCACTTCATCTATTATGTCAGGGTATTCCCTGAAAACAGAAAGGATATCCAGAGCTGCCACAAGATCCACAACCCCTAGTGCACCGACAATTTCTCCATCAGGGGTATTTATTGGAGTTACTGCAACCGCCTTTCCTTTGTATACACCTTCTTTGGGGACTGTACGGATGGTGGTCTTTTCCTCCAGAACTTTTTCAAGTATAGGACCTGTGTAATCCCGATCTACAACTTCCCCTTTTTCCATTCGGATACCTTTACCATTGACACTGCGAATGGTAGTCGGAATACCCAGAAGAAAGTGAACCGCAGATGCAATTGGCTCCAGGTCCTCTGCAGTAGAGTCTTTACATATTTTCAAGCATATCATAATTCCACCTTACATACCAATAAGACTTCAAAAAATATAATACTTATCGAAAACAACCAAAGAAAACATCCTTAGATGCCTTCGATGTACTTAAAAGCAGAATAAGCCGCAATGGCTCCATCCGAGGCTGCAGTGATTACCTGGTAAAGGGGAGATTGTCTGCAATCCCCGGCGGCAAATATGCCTCTGACGGACGTTGTCATCGATTCATCAGTGATTATGAACCCTTTATTGTTCTTTTTAACATTAACAAAATCGGTATTGGGATTGAAGCCTATATAAATAAAAGCACCGTTTACAGGAAGTTTTTTTGTCTCTTCAGTAATTACATTATGTACCTGCAGGGATTCAACAACATCTTTTCCTTCTATTGCATCCACAGCACTATCCCAAACAAATTCAATATTTGGGCGGTCAAACGCCCTGTCCTGAAGAATAGAGGATGCTCTCAATTTATCGCGACGATGAATTAAGTACACTTTTGAAGCAATATCTGAAAGGAATATAGCATCTGTAACAGCCGATTCCCCTCCACCGATCACTGCTACTTCTTTGCCGGAAAAAAATGGACCGTCACAGGTAGCACAGTAAGAAACACCCCTACCCAGGAATTCCTTTTCACCCGGTACATCCAGTTCCCGGGGAGAAGAACCCGTTGCAACAATGAGTGATTTACTTTTTAGTTCTTCCTCACTGGAAGAAACAATAAAGTCATCACCTTCTTCAGCCACGGATTTGATTTCCATGACCTTAGAGGTGACCCCGGCTTTTTCTGCATGGTCCAGGAATTTTTCCATCAGTTCCATTCCACCGATCGAGGGAAACCCTGTATAGTTTTCGATCGTTTTTGCAGTGCTTATCAAACCACTCATGCTGTCCTTATCAACAAGCAAAGTATCCAGTCCATATCTGACTGCATAGATTGCAGCCGTAACTCCTGCGGGTCCGGCACCCAGAATTATTAAATCATACATCAATATCCCGACATTTAAAGATTACTTGATACTTTCAAGAGCTTCATCTTTGGAAGGAATACCTATAAAGGCCACCTCTCCATCGATCACAGTCGTTGGCACAGCCATCACAGAATATTCCTGAGCTATCTTTTGCCCCTCATCAGATTCTACATCGATCTCTTCATATTCAAAATCATGTTCCTCTTTGAGGTCTCTCCAGATCTTTTCAGCCTTTGGACAATTGTGACACCAGCTTGCATATAAAAGAATTACTTTTGTCATATAATCCCTCTTAATTTATTCACTGATTAAGGTTGGTTTCAGAATATATCAATTTAATTGAGGTTTAATGAATTTTCAGATATCAAGGAAGAGTTATAGCAGCTGATTATCTCCATTAATAGAACGGAATTTTATTTCAAAGCAAAGAAGACACTGGCAATGATAGATCGTATGCCCTGACAATAAATTTAAATGTGATGACATTAATGTACATACAAATACATCAAAGTACATAGGTGTCCAGATGCATCCGAAGATCGAACAAATAATCCAAAAATCAAAAGAAAGGGCAGACGCACTTTCTGAAAGTAACACATACACCAGACATAATGATATAAGGGATATTTTCGAATCAATCGGGCTTGCCCGTAGCAGAGGACACATACCCATAATTGCCGAAGTAAAACCTGCTTCACCAACAGGAAAATTTGCTGATGTAAACCCGGAAATGGCCTCACAAATTGCCTGTGACATGGAAAATGCGGGAGCTGTAGCCTTATCTGTCCTTACGGAACCCTGTTACTTTGAGGGAAGTATAGAAAACCTTGAAAGTGCAAGGAAACATACTTCCATACCTGTTTTGCGCAAAGATTTTATTGTGGACAAAAATCAGATGTATCAAGCCAACAGTGATGTTATATTGCTGATTGCAGGGATATTGGGTAAAAGGCTACCGGAATTCATAGAAATCGCCCGGAGAAGGAACATCGAGCCTCTTGTAGAAGTACACAATAAAAAAGAGCTTGATTATGCACTTGAATGTGACACAATCCTCATAGGGCTAAATAACCGCAGTTTTGAAACCCTTGAAATCGATCTGGAAACAGCTGAAAAACTCATTCCCCTCGTGAAAGAACATGACCGTAAATACAACCAGCAACACCTGATAATAGGGGAAAGTGGAGTCAAGAGCACAGATGATGCGGCAAGGATGATCAAGGCAGGGGCTGACGCTTTGCTTGTTGGAACCTACCTTATGGAAGGCAATCTTAAAGAAAAAATGAAACAACTTATTGAAGCAAATAAGAATCAGGAGATAGTATGAACCATTATTATGGAGACTACGGTGGACAATACGTACCGGAAATATTGATGCCGCCACTTCAAGAACTTGAAGAAGCGTATGAGCAATACAAGGCAGACCCGGAGTTTACCTCCCAGCTTAATGACTACCTTGAAAATTATGCCGGAAGAAGTACGCCCCTATATTATGCAAAGAACATGAGTGCTAAATACGGCATAAAAATCTACCTCAAGCGGGAAGACCTCGTACATGGAGGAGCACATAAACTCAACAATACCCTGGGACAGGCCCTTCTTGCAAAATTCATGGGCAAAAAAAGGTTAATCGCAGAGACAGGAGCCGGCCAGCACGGCACCGCAACTGCCATGGTGGGAGCAAAACTGGGATTTGAAACCATGGTATACATGGGATCAAAAGATGTAAAGAGACAGCTTCCAAATGTCTACCGTATGAAACTGATGGGTACTGAGGTAGTATCAGTTGATACCGGTTCAAAGACAATGAAAGATGCAATAAATGAAGCATTAAGGGACTGGGTAACAAATGTCGGGGATACACACTACCTCATTGGATCGGTAGTCGGCCCACACCCGTTCCCGAAGATTGTGAGGGATTTCCAGAGTGTTATCGGCAGGGAAGTAAAGGAGCAAGTCATGAAAGTGGAGGGAAGATACCCGGATTCTATCGTGGCCTGTGCAGGCGGCGGAAGTAATGCAATGGGTATTTTCTACCCCTTCCTGGATGATGAAGTGAATCTTTTTGCAGTAGAAGCAGGCGGTGAAAAACTCAGGGAAGACGATAAAATCGCCTATCATTCAGCATCCCTGGCAACAGGGAAGGAAGGTATACTGCATGGTGCCAGAACTAAGGTCCTGCAGAACAGGGATGGACAGATACTGGAATCCACATCAGTAGCAGCCGGCCTGGATTATGCAGGCGTGGGACCCGAACTTGCCCGGCTCTCAGAAACCGGCCGGGTGAAACCCTGTTATATAACTGACATGGAAGCCCTTGAGGCATTCCATGAGCTTAGCAGGCTGGAAGGAATAATCCCTGCACTGGAATCTGCACATGCCATTGCATATGTAAGGAAAATGGCAGATCATGGCATACTGGGTGATACAGTAGTTATAAATCTCTCCGGAAGGGGCGATAAAGATCTCCAGACTATTATGGATATGGAGGAGTGAATATGCGCATCAGTCAAAAATTTGAAGAACTTAAGGACAAAAATGAAAAAGCACTGATCGCCTATGTCTGTGCAGGGGACCCCGATCCGGATACCACACCTTCTATTGTAAATGCGCTTGTTGAAGCCGGCGCGGATATAATAGAACTGGGTCTGCCTTTCTCCGATCCTGTAGCAGACGGGCCAACCATACAGGCCGCAACCTGCCGTGCAATTGAGGCCGGCATGAACACAGAGAGCTATTTTGAGATGATAAAAGGCCTGGAAGTAAATGTTCCTCTCATTTGTATGACCTATTACAACCTCATATATCGCCAGGGTAGTGAAAATTTCGTGAAGAAGTGCGCTGATGCGGGAATTTCAGGATTGATTATACCCGATCTGCCATTGCATGAAGCAGATGAACTGATCGAGATATGCAAAGAGGAAGGAATTGATAATATATTTCTTGTCGCACCAAATACAAGCGATCAGAGACTGGATGCAATTAGCAGCAAAAGTTCGGGTTTTATATATATAGTATCCAAACTAGGGGTTACCGGAGAAGGAAAAAACATCTCGTCCAATGTAGCAGGCCTTCTGGATAAAATCAATTCAGACCTTCCAAAAGCCGTAGGTTTTGGAATATCAAACAGAAAACATGTAGAAGAAATGGTCGCTGCAGGAGCTGATGCGGTAATCGTGGGTTCTGCCTTTGTAAATATAATAGCCAGCAAAGATAATGTAATATCCCGCTTAAAGGAAATAACAAAGGATTTGAAAGAAGG